>Ga0208957_1000330_pt1 | contig 41534 bp, 51 predicted proteins | sample RifOxyA1_FD_184029 | JGI IMG/M metagenome (GOLD analysis project Ga0208957, IMG submission 184029) | Groundwater microbial communities from Rifle, Colorado - Rifle Oxygen_injection A1 (SPAdes) | ecosystem: Environmental > Aquatic > Deep subsurface > Groundwater | place: Rifle, Colorado, United... | reverse complement strand
TATTTATTTATCAAACCACTAAGGGTCCTCCCTTAGTGGTCTTAACTCACTAAACACCAATATCCATAGGGGTAAACATCAAGGGAGGAGCCCTCCCTTTTTTTCGATTGTCCTCCCTTAATAAAATGACAAAAAATTAGAAATATGTTATAATCAAGGGAGGAGGGGAGGGAGGAGGGAGGACAGGGAGGGAGGAATGAGAAAAATGATATTTTTTGACTGTGGATAAGATTCATGTTGACGATATGATTTTTATAATCTATAATTTATACACAAGAGTTGATAATACCTTAATTTCGTAAACATGAACGACCCATTTTCCAAGTACTCAAAGGCCTTACGAAAGCCTGGTATAACTTGGATGATGGGTCTTTTATTTTTACGAAAAAATAGAAGATTTTTACGAAAAAGTTATGTCAGTTTTCAATATATCAAAAAGTAAAAGAGTTGAAGATATTAGAAAAAAAATAGATTCTCTTTCTAAATTAGAGAAGGCAAGATTGAATTTATTAGTCTCTGAAGATAGTGGAAAACTTCAAGATTTAACCTTGACTGAACTTTATTTATTAGTTAATCAATATAATTTGATATATTGCGAAGACTGGAAAGAATATTTACTTTTCAATGGAAAATACTATTATTACGTTTCTGATGAATACATTGAAAATGATATTTTTCATGTGGCATTAGCTAATTTTGAGGATAAAATTCTTAAAAAGAAGAAAATTAATACTTTTTCAACTGCATTCCAAAACTTGCAATATCTTCTTCCTGAAGAGAGAAAAATTATTTCAAACAATCTTGCGCTCAATCTTATCGCGCTCAAAGATTGCGTCCTTGATTGTGATACCTCAAAGACTTCTCCTCATTCTCCTGAACAGTTTTGTTTTAAATACATTAATGAGAATTACGCTGATTTTTTTAAAGAATGCCCAGTGTTTCTAAACTATCTTCAAACAACTTTTATTGATTCAATAACAGGAATGGTCGATCCTTTACTTATTGATCTTGTTCAAGAAATGTTTGGAGCGGTTATTTTTGGGCATGAGAAGATAAATACCGCATTCTTTTTCGTTGGGGTTGGCGCAAATGGAAAATCAACACTGATTAATCTTATTCAAAGTTTCTTTGATCAGCGTTATGTTTCACATTCGAGTTTAAAAACACTCACGACAAATCAGTTTGGCACAGCCGATCTTATCGGCAAGATTTTAAATGTCTGTTCAGAAGAACAGTCAAAATATGTACAGGATGATCTTTTTAAATCTATTGTTTCAAAAGAAACGATCCGATATGAGAAAAAGAATAAGAAAAGTTCATCCTTTAAACCAATGGCTGCAATGATTTTTGCGACAAATGATATTCCAAAGTTCCCGCAACTTGATCTTGCAATGAAAAGAAGAATAATGATTGTTCCTTTTCATAGAACTTTCAAAGAAAAAGAACAGGATAAAAATATCGATAAAAAATTAGCGCAAGAGAAAGCTCCAATAATAGCATGGGCGTTGGATGGGTATCTACGATTGAAAGATAATGATTTTATATTCTCAAAATCGGAACAATCACTTGCGTCTCTATTGGCCCTTGAATCAGATTCTTCGTCAGCGATTCAATATATCAATGAACATTATTCATTAGCGATCATTGAGAATGAGGAGATTGCCGAACTCGCGGGATTCCAATGGATGACGGCAAGGGATATTTTTGATGGCATTAGTCTGGAGGGTGGGATGAACTATGAAACATGGTGCGGGAAGTATAACAATAACGCAAAGATGGGATTCAATTCATTTTCAAAATCACTGAAGAATAGTGAACTTGTGAATGAAAAAAATACAAAATTGAAAGATAAAAAGAGCTATTATTATTTACAAGTGAAATAACTATATGGAGAAAAAAGTTACAATTTATTTTCCTGATGGAGATTGTATTACACATGAAGAGAATAAGTTGGGGTGTATAGACATAAAAATATGCTGGGCAAGTGTCGATGAACCAGAATCAGCAGTCATAGTTGGCTTTGAAGATTTCACTGAGTCAGTTTTCCAAGGGCTTCCATTTTGTTATGAGACAAAAGGTGAACAAACAAACTAAAAAAAAATATCACGAACAAAGGATTGCAATGTTATCTCGATTGAAGCAAGAACTCCAAATTTTCATTAATAAGTTCTCGAAGGATTTTATTAAAAAAACTCGAAGGAGATATTTGAGAAACCGGATAAAAGAATTAACGGAAGAGATTGAAGAGATCATGGAAAAAGCGGGAAGAATGCCGGAGGAATGGCTACAAGAGCTTGTGCTTGAAATAAATGATATTGATAAGAAGATTAAAAAGCGAGACCGCTTCCGGCAAGAGTATGATTGGCCATGGGATGCAAAGGATAATGGCATTACAGATCGCGAAATTGAACTTGCCAATAATGCCGATCTTATTGCCATGGGAGTTGTTGAGCCGGTATCTACTGCTGTTGGGCGAGCGATAATTCATTGTCCTTTCCATGATGAGAAAACACCCTCTATGGTTATTTATCCACATGGGAAAGGATTCTATTGCTTTGGATGCGCTCAAGGTGGGGATAACATTACATTCATTATGAAATTAAAGAATATGACTTTTCCACAAGCAGTGAGATTTCTCCTGTAATAATGGCCTTTTTTCACTGTTGACCATATTCATAAATTGATCTATAATAAAGATATGGAGAATATAAAACCAATAAACAGAAATCTTCTTATTAAAGTGGATCAAAGAAAAGAAGAAACGGCATCGGGGATAAAAATCGCTTACAATTCGAAAGACTCGACGACAAAGTATAAAGAAGGTGTGGTCATTGTAAAGAGCATGGATGTGAAAGAAATGATCGAAGTTGGGGATAAAGTCATCTTTCGTTACATGCCGGCATTTCAAGGAAAGCTGAAAGACTATATGATAGTTGAAGAGAAATTTATCATTGCGATCAAAACTATTTGAATAATTTTGATCAGAAATATGAAAGAGAAAATCCCACAAAAACCCGACCACGAGTGCTCAAAATGCCAAGGAGAAGGAAAGTATACGGTGCCGAACGGTGATTCAGACTATGATTTTGTAGCGTGTAATCTTTGTGAAGCGGGAGAGAAATATCGGCAAGCGGAAGAAAACGCGCTGGATCATGCTTTAGAAAATTATCCTTATCATAAATAGTTTATGGCGATGTATAAGTCAGAAGAATAAAACTATGAAAAAAAATTTAAAACGAAATGAAGCAAATCAAAAAAATACAACTTACTTTTATAAAGACAATGTTAAAATCGAAGGAACACATGAAAGAATAGTTGGTGACACCAATAAAATCTTCGGCAATGTCACTGGAATCTCCGGCGATGTCAGTGAAATCTTCGGCAATGTCAATGGAATCTCTGGTAATGTCAGTGAAATTTCTGGCAATATCAATGGAGTCTCTGGCAATGTCACTGGAATCTCTGGCAATGTCAGTAAAATCTTCGGCAATGTCAATAAAATATCTGGTAATGTCACTGGGATCTTCAGCAATGTCACTGGAATCTCTGGCAATGTCAGTGAAATCTCTGGTAATGTCAGTGAAATCTTGGGTAATGTCAGTAAGATCTCCGGCGATGTCAGTGAAATCTTCGGCAATGTCAATGGAATCTTCGGCAATGTCAGTGAAATCTCTGGCAATGTCAGTGGAGTCTCTGGCAATGTCACTGGAATCTCTGGTAATGTCACTGGGATCTTCGGCAATGTCAGTAAAATCTTCGGCAATGTCAGTAAAATCTTCGGCAATGTCAGTGAAATCTCTGGCAATATCAATGGAATCTCTGGTGATGTCAGTGAAATATCTGGTGATGTCAGTGAAATTTCTGGCAATGTCAGTAAAATCTTCGGCAATGTCAGTGAAATCTCTGGTAATGTCAGTGAAATCTTCGGCAATGTCATTGGAATCTTCGGCAATGTCAGTGAAATCTCTGGTAATGTCAGTGAAATCTTGGGTAATGTCAGTGAAATCTTGGGTAATGTCAGTAAGATCTCCGGCGATGTCAGTAGAATTTTCGGTGATATTAGTAAAATCTTCGGCAATGTCACTGGAATCTCCGGCAATGTCAATGGAATCTCCGGCAATGTCACTGGGATCTTCGGCAATGTCGATGATTGTGAAATAACAGACGAAGAAAGAAAAGAAGGAATCAATATCAGTGATTTAGTTCAATAATATGAAATATAAACAACTATGAAAAAGATGTTAAACAAGAATATATCCAATGTCTATTATATTAAGGATGGAAAAATAATAGAAGGAGTACATGGTAGCATCTCCGGCGATGTCAGTAGAATTTCTGGAGATGTCAGTAGAATTTCTGGATATGTCGGCGAAATCTATGGAGATGTCAGCGAAATCTCCGGCGATGTCAATAGAATCTTTGGCAATGTCACTGGAATCTCCGGCAATGTCACCGAAATCTCCGGCAATGTTAGTGTAATCTCTGGCGATGTCACCGGAATCTCTGGCGATGTCTGCGGAATCTCCGGCGATGTTAGTGGAATCTCCGGCGATGTCGGCGGAATTTCTGGATATGTCGGCGAAATCTATGGAGATGTCACTGGAATCTCCGGCAATGTCACTGGAATCTCCGGCAATGTCACCGAAATCTCTGGCAATGTCACTGGAATCTCCGGCGATGTCAATAGAATCTCCGGCAATGTGAATGATTGTGAAATAACCGATGAAGAAAGAAAAGAAGGAATCAATATCAGTGATTTAGTCCAATAATTAAAAAAATAATTATGAAAATTCCCATAAGAATACTTCAACAAAAAATAAATAATAGGATTGTAAAGTTTTCTATTCTCAAAGGTATTAAAACATTGCTTCTAAATTTTAAGATAATATGTACACAAAAACTTTTAACAAGCGGACATGGTTGGTATAAACTTTCTGAAGAAGCAGAAAATATAAATGATTTTTCTCTTCAAGAAATAGGGGGAGAATTAAAATTTGTTAAAACTCCTTCTTCTGCTAAAAGCAATGATACAGTATTAGAAATTACATATATAGTAGATGATGAAAGGACAAAAGAGAATTGATATAAAAGATTTGATTAAAATAAAAATAATATGAAAAACAAAATGTTCGTTATGCTCCTTCTCTCCTTAATCGCTTGGAACATTCTTGATACTCGTGTTGCCATCGCCGAAGCACAAAAAGAAACATTGGAAAATCAAGTCATCAAACTTAAAGAAGAACGAGTAATAGTACAATTGAAACTTATTGATGAGGAATCAAAAAAGTTTTGCTCACTTGACGTCGTAGAATGCGAAGGCGAAAAACCTGTGGGAGAAACGAAAGAAGATGTGCAACGCTTGATCACATATTATGCCGAGCAGTATGAAATTGATCCTGCTCTGCCGCTTAGAATTGCGTATGCTGAATCGGGATATAATGCTAAAGCAAAGAATCCTCGATCAACTGCCAAAGGTGTTTTTCAGTGGATCAATAGCAGTTTCAAGGCAAACTGTACAGGTGATCCATTGAACGCGGATGATAACATTGAATGCGGTGTGCGAATGGTTGCTGAAGGAAGGATGCACCATTGGGATAGTTCAAAACAAGCGTGGAATTATTAAATGAAAATTATGAAAACCCATAAGAATAAAACCACAAGTGTTATGATCTGTGAACATGGAAAAGAATTGAAAAGAAACAAACGTAAATATACAGTTTTCCAACTATTTTTATTATTCCTATTACCCAATTTATTTTTTATATTTCTACTGTTCATATTATTCCGGTTTTTTCCATTGTTCCAATTATTCCCATTTTTCCTATTATTTCCATTGTTTTTATTATTTCTATTGTTTAAGAATTTGTTATAATGTTGCTCCCGTCATGAAAAAAAATATCCTCCAAAATTAGCAGATAGGAATAGAAATGAATAACAAATAAATACTATGTCTGCGCTCTCGACATCATTGCTCAACATGGGACATCGCGTTGGAATGAAAGTATAAAATGTTGGAAATAATATGATTACAAAAAAAGCGACAATATCTTATGGCTAGAACTCATCAGATAGGGTTGTGTTGGTTGGTTGACCGTTCACAAATCTATCTGATGTGTCTTGGCTATAAGGAGAGGAGAAAGACATGGTCACGCTGTGTTGCCAATGTAAACGACAGAAAAAAGAAAAGGACTATTGGCTTCCCATCACAGAGGAACAGTACAATGAGATTATGCGGATAATGCGCCCTTCTCATGGGTATTGCGCTATGTGTGCGGTAAAAGCCGAAGAGGAAATAGAGACGTTTTTTAAGAATAGGGGAGAGAATATATGATCAACGATAATATATTCTCTCCCCTCAACAACAATTCTATGTTCACATTTATTATAAAACTCATAGCGTTCATTCTTATTATTTTTGCCTATCCAAGTTTTATTACCCAGATATTTTTGATTCTAATTCTTGCGTTCGCAAGTTGGGAATCGTTCGATGAAAAATATATACAGGCCATTCAGGAAGAAGAAGAATAAAACTGTGCATAACTCCCTATTGAGTATTATAATTTATTAACCTATAATATAGACATGCCAAAGATTATACCAAAAAGACAGCAAACAAAATTTAGACGATTCCTTGATAAGAATAATATCACGATTGCTTTCCTTGCTCAGAAAACGGATATCCCCGCGCAGACGATTTATCCTTATGTGATGAATTATTCTGTGCCATCGCACAAGAATCTTTTAAAGATACTCGCGGTGTTGAAGTGTAAGTACGAGGATATATTTTAATTTAGATTCTAGAATCTAAATATAATTCCATGCAACAAGAGAAACGAACAAGCGGCGGATATTCTTACGTCGATGAGGAAGGTCGAACTCATCTTGTGATATGCCATGTTTGTTCAAAGAAAAATAATCCTAATCCTAATTATCCAAACCTTTGTAGTCATTGTGGCTACGAAGATAACTAATACAATAAACAATATGACAACTACAAAAAAAGCTACCGTAGAGAATCCATTTGGATCAAATTTCCAAGAGGCGACTTCCGGTGAAATTGTGAAATGGGAAAAAGTAGGTCAGCAAGTGAAAGGGCAAGTAGTCTCAATTGATAAACAAGTGAATACGAAAACTGGAGCAAAGGAAACAGTATTTACGATCCTTCAAGAAGATAAATCACGAGTACGGGTCTGGGAACGCCTTAGTTATCGAGATAATATGAAACAGGTTGTTGTAGGCCAGCATGTCGGATTTGTTTTTACGGAAGAGAAGCCGGCGAAAGACCCTGGGAATCATCCTTATAAAGTTATTAAATTATTCCTTGGGCCTATTGAAGAGGTATTAGGAACAGATGAAATTGATCCTAGTATCGTCAGCTAACTTTAGCTAATGATCGCGTGCGAGAAATAGGAAGGGATTCCTGACAAGGGAATACCATCGTGCTTGTCCGAATTTCTTTCAACGTCTCATCGGCAGGATATAAGGGCTGGAACGCCCATCTTATAGCCTTCTTTTGACTCTTTTGAGCAACAAGAAATCTATATAAACGAGCCAGCCCTTCCTCCTTATGAAAAAGTTAAAATTCAATGATCCTGAATCAATTTCATTTGTAAGGAGACTGGAGAGAAAACTTTTAGAGGTTCCATTTGAAGAACGACCGGCGATGATGCAAGCGTTGGTTTCTGATGCCGCTATCCAAGAATTAGCCGAAGAATTTGAAGGAGAAATAATATGAACTATTTTGAAGATGAACGTCTCTCACAATCAAAACTTAAAGATTATTTTCATTGTTCGAATCTTTATAAAGCCAGGCATATTGACCATTCGATAGGATACGAAGAGACTGATGCCCTGATCATTGGCCGCGCAGTTGATGTCTATATCACTGAGGGTGAGGAATCTTTCTTTGAACAGTTTGAGATTGTTGATCGCCGCAAGAAAAATACTTCTGAATCAAAAATACAGTTGAATAATTCCATGTGGGATATTGCTCAAAAGATGATTGGAAAGATTCAACTGCAGCCGGTAATGACGATGTTTAAAAAATGCGATACACAAGTTGAGCTCTATGATAATGAGTTTAAAGCGAAGATTGATTATCTACATATCAGTAAAACAGGAACCTGTACGATAGCAGACCTTAAGACCATTGCCGACACCGACAAAATGTACAGACAAATCGAAGAGTTTGGCTATTTTTTCCAACTGGCATTTTATAAATTTCTTATCAAGAAAATCAACCCGAAGGTAAAACGATTCAATTGTTATATTGTTGCCGTCGATAAGACCATGAAGACAAAGTTTTGCGTCTATAAAGTCGCACCAAAGCATCTTGCAGTTGAAGAGAGAAAGATCGCGGCAATTTTAAAACACATGAAGCATAATCAAAAATTTGAGAAACGAATGCTCAAGGGGGTATGCCGTGAGTGTCCACCGGAAATACATTGCCCATGGAGTTTGTTTACGAAAAAAGATGTTATTAAACTGTGATGTATCTCCATCAAAAGGATATAATAGATCAATCTTCACGATATAAATTGTTAGCGTGGGCGTGTGGACTAGGAAAGACTATGGCAGCGATCAGATTAGCTGAAAAGAACTCGAATCGCTGTCTCATTATTTCCCCGAAATCACTCACTAAAAACTGGGAAAGAGAAATTGAAAAATGGGGTACTCAAAAAGAATTCAAATGGAAAATTGTTACGAAGGAAAATTTCAGAAAAGATTGGAAGATACTAGCTCAGGAAAATTTTGATGGTTTGATATGCGATGAATTACATTTTTTCCTGGGGATAAAAAGCATGATGAGCAAGAATCTGATCAAGTATTTGAAACAGGTTAAGCCAAACTGTCTATATGGGCTTACTGCGACACCTTATACTTCGAGTCCTTGGTCTGTATTTATGCTTGAAACAATTTTTGGGAAGAATCCGAATTATGCAGATTATCGTTACAGATATTTTAATGATGTGAAAATGGGGTCGCGGTATATTCCGGTTGTAAAGAAAGGTATTGAAAAAGAAATTGCTCAAAAGATTAAAGCAGTTGGATCAGTCGTTGATCGCAGTGATGTCTTTGATGTGCCTGATGTTATCTATGAAACTGAGTATTTTGATTTGACTCAAGAACAGAAAAAGGCAATACAGGAAGTAGAGAATAACCCGAGATCAGTTGTTCATGTGGTCAGGTGGACTCATATACATGAGATTATGGGAGGAACATTGAAGGGCGAGGATAATATTCATTCCATACGCAATGGGAAAATACCTCGATTGAAAGAATATGCTGAGCAGTATAAAAAGTTTGTTGTTTTCTGTCGGTATACGGCTGAGCTTGAGGCCATTCAACGTGAGCTTGGTGATCGTGTTGTAGTAGTCAATGGAGAGACAACAGGTAGAGATGAGATATTTGAAAAAGCGAATCAGTCTGATGATACAATTCTCACAATTTCAGCGCAGATTTCAGTTGGTTATAATCTTCCGACCTATGAACTGGTTATTTTCTATTCAAATGACTTTTCCTACATCAATCGCATTCAAGCAGAGGGTCGAGTGCAACGGGGAGAATATAGGACACTACGCACCATTATTGATTTTGTTGTCCAAGGGAGCGTGGATGAGGACGTGGTAAATGCACTCAAAAGAAAAGAAAACTTTTTAATTGAAACATATAAACGAGATGGGCAAAAAAAATAGAAGTCAATTTATAAGAAGATATGAAGGAATGATGGGGAAAAATAATCCTTCTTATAAGCATGGAATGAGAAATAGTGAAATATATGATATTTATAATCAAATGAAAGGTCGTGTTCATAATAAGAAAAATCCTTTTTACCATAATTATGGGGGGAGAGGAATAAAAATATTGTGGGAAACATTTTTGGATTTTCAAAAAGACATGTATTCTTCATATAAAAATCATATTAAAAAATACGGAAGGAAAAATACTACAATAGAACGTATTGATAATAATGGAGATTATTGTAAGACTAATTGTCGATGGGCTACAAGGAAAGAGCAGTCTAGGAACAGAAGAAGTAATCATCTAATTACTTATAAAGGGAATCAAAAAACAATGATTGAATGGTCAGAAGAAATTGGAATAAATTTTCATACATTAAAAGATAGAATAAATCGTTATGGTTGGTCTATTAAAAAGGCTTTAGTAACCGGTATTATTTGTAATAAACACAAAATTGAACAGAAAAAATGTTCTTGTAAAAAATTATGAGTTATTCTGAAGCTACGTTCACGACTAAGTTTCTTAAATGGCTTGTGAATGAAAAAATAGACGGTACTGCTGTCTTTGAATTGAAACTGGCTAAAGGAAAATCTCTTTCCTTTAGCACGGTCAAAGATCATCAACTTCGTAATCTTCAATTAGCTCAAGAACGTTTAGTGTATAAAATCCCTGATACCGGATACGATCAGAAGCCATTCGACTGTTTTCAGCTACATAAAGCAGAAGCATTTATTGTCATTATGTTCTACAAAAGAGGGCAGAAGGAGTTTATTATCATTCCTATTCGTGCCTTTATACGTGAAATGAGAAATTCAACACGAAAGTCTTTGACTGAAGAACGTGCTAAAATTCTAGGGATAATTTGCAAATTATGAAAATAAAACACGAAAATCGTTCACCGAATATATACTTTTTTATCACATCCATTCCAATGCTTGATGGTATCTCTATTGATCCGAATAGAATCCAACAAGGAATTGCGAGTATCTTGGCCTATGATTTGCAGGATGCAATAATAGAGGCGGGAAAGCAGGCGCAGGATGGAAAAATTTCTGTGAAGCATGTTATGACAACTCCACTGGCCCACTTCATCAACATCGCGGAACCATTTTTTGAACAAGGGGAACTCAAACCTATTGAAATATCAAAAGATATTATTCCAAAGGTCGAATTGTCTCAAACTGACCAGCCAATTCCAAAGGTCGAGTTATCTCAAGCCGAGAAGAAAAGAAATGAGAAGCAGCTTGTCCAGCTCCTCGAATCATACGGCTGGACATGTAAGAAGAAGAAAACTATTAAGAAAGGAAAAATATGAAACTTAACTACAATCAAATTTCTACAATAAAACATATATTGGGAACGACCGGTGAAATGGAAACAAACGCCGATGGTAAAGAAGTCCCCTCACCTCGGAGATTGAATGGCGAAGAATCATCACAGCGTCGGCATTTCAACAAAAATGTCGAAGGTATCGTGAAAGATATTAACGACAAAATAAAGGGTCTTAGTGACGCGCACAGTGAAATTGTTAAGGAAGTGCGAGAGAAAATAACGAAGAAGACAAAGAAAACCGATACTGCGGATACTGAAGTAATCAAAGATGATAAAGTCCAAGAATCATTCACCAAGACAAACAGTGAAATACAGGAGATCATTGATGAGCAGCATGAGATTGAGCTTACAGAAAAAACCGTTGCCTTGATCAAAAAAATCTTCAAACTTTTTGGTGATAATCCAGGTTGGGCTGCGGGCGATGATCAAATTGTTGAAGAAATTACAGAGGTTTTGAATGCGTAAATGGACATGTGGATAACTAAAAAAATGGGTAAATATGCCCATTTTTTTAGTTATTGACAGTATCTTATTATTGGTATAGTATATAGATATAATCAATATACTATAACTATATGAAGAAGAAAACAATTTTTACAATCATCATTACTCTTTTCTCTCTTTCTCTGGGGATTGCCGGTTTTGATTATGTTAATGATAAGATTGATACCATGGAACAGCAAACGCGATTGCAAAATGAATTAAACGTTATCAATCAGAATGCTTTGCAAAAAGAGAATGAAGAAAAATTAGAGTCTTTGCAAAATGAGAATGAGGAAAAGTTAGAATCCCTGCAAAATGAATTAACATTGGCTCAAATAGAAACTGAAAAATTAAAAAATAGAAAACCGGAAACTATTATTCGAGAACGAATCATTAGTAATGAAAATGGTATTGATACTTCTAAAATCGTGGCAGAATGGCAACCACGAATTGTAAAAGTAGTTTGCTATTTTATTAATCATATCCAATCTGGTTCAGGAACGGTTCAGCATGTTAACGAATTAAATGTTTATACCAATCGGCATGTTATTACTTATAATGGTTTTGGCCCCGATCATTGTGAAGTTATACTTCCAAATGGAGAAACAGTTTTTATTGCCAATGAATTTGTTCGGGTTCCAATCAAAAAACCTGAACTTGATCTCGGTGTTTTAATCGCGCCTAAAGATAGTATTAAGCAATTTTTAGGAAGACTTGAGTCTTGCCCTGAAGATGATCCTAAAATTGGTGATCCTATCCTTATTTTAGGCTATCCGACAATTGGTGCCTTAAAATCGATCACTGCGACAGAAGGCATTATCTCAGGTTATGATGGTGAATACTATGTTACTTCGGCTAAAATTGAACAGGGAAATTCCGGCGGAGCTGCCATTGATATTAAGCGTGATTGTTGGTTAGGGATTCCTTCTTTTGGAATTACAGGAGCATTAGAATCACTTTCAAGGATACTTGGCGTCAATGCTATATTTAAAAGTTTTTAAATGTCTTCTGTGGATAACTAAAAAACGGGCTATTTTAGCCCGTTTTTGTTATGTTTATTTATTTTATTTTCTAATTTTCGTTTTGAGAAGTTTCTTCTTCTAATGGCCCCTGGAGATTTTTTTCTTCTTGTGATAAAAGGAGAAGATTTAGGAGATATGATCTTACTGCGGGATCAACGATCTGATTGATATGGCCAAATGCTGTAGCGCCTATACCTACCAGACGCGGAGAAGCGAGAGGAACAGTGGCAAGCGCTCCTGGAGCAAGAAATTTTGCGGCAACGCCAAGACTGGCACGAAACATATTCGATAATTTTCCAATTGGCAGCCATTCAGTCATTGCGGCAGCCGTGAGTTCATTATACAAGTTTGTTCCTGTTTGTGCACCAAGTTCTTCAAGGATTTTCAATCGGTAAGGATCATTAGTTCTGAAAAGTCTCATCAGATTATTGATTTGAGTTGATCCTTTTGCGTTTGGATTAAATATCTCACGTTTTATTGTATTGATAAAATCCGACTGTTGAGCGTATGCCGTATTCATATCTCCAATTTCTGGCATTGCTTGTCTTACATAGTCATCAAGATTTGATCTTAGAGACATGATAACAGCATCATGTTGTCGTGATGCTTCTGATCCAATATACTGACCATCAATAATTTGACGAAGATTATTCAACCCAGGAGGAGATGTATCTTTCCACTTATAAATCTTTTCCAGTAACCTAATAAAATCAACTTCCTGTGATCCTTTAAATTTAGATTCATCAAAATTGAATTCAACCCCTGACCCTTTAACCCCATGACTATTTAATGTTTTGGTAAAATTTTCTTTCAGGCCTTTGAGAGTCAGTTCAGATTTTATCCATTGGTTTTGATCATTGCGAACAAATATATTTCCATCTTCGGCTTTCCAAACTTTTCCTTCTACCTCTTTAAGCGCTTTATTGTAATCAGTACTCCTTTTTTGAATCATTTTATCAAAGGAGTCTTGAGATTTTGTAATTATCTCCTCTTCTTTTGAGCCATCACGGGTATACTCTTTAATCTTTGCCCCCAGCTCATCAGGATTATCAAAAGTATTTTGGATTGCTTTCCTAGGAATTCCTGAATAAACAGAAGCGATATTTTTTGCCAATCGGATGGTTCCTTCAATGACACCGGCAGCAGCTATCGCAGTTATTGCTCCAACTCCTCCGCGTTTTACAGATGTTTCTGCTATATTTTTCCAATCTAAATCTTTTTGTAACCCTTCTGAAAGTCCCATTGCTGAACCAATTTGAAAGCCACTCGCACCATAGCCAAGGTAACGCGCAACAGTTGGAAATTTTGAAGCAATTTTACTTGTGGCGATTGCTTTTGGAGCCGCAGTCAGTAGTTGAGTGCCTCCTTTAAGAAATGGCCCGAATATCGTTGCGACCTCAACTTCTGCTTGAATAAGCTCACCAGACATTTTCTTAAATACTTTTTTCGGGTCTTGATCCATATAACGACCAAGAAATGGGAAAATTTCCTTGAACTCTTCCGTATTCGTTTCGGGAGAAAAAGCGATTTTTTGCGCTTCTTTTGAAGTTGCAATTGCTCCGAATTCACCAAGACTACCGGCAGCTCCACCAAGAACCTTTCCTGTTCCTGAAAAAAGAAAATTACCAGCTTTTCCAAGGCGGCGACCAAACTTCTCAATGCCATTCTCTTCTCGGTCTTCTGGTTTTTGAGAAATATCAAATCCACGGCGTGCCCCTTGTGGGACAATCGGTGGTGTTTGTGTTTGTTTTACATTTTTTGATGCCGAAAATTGTTTCGCCTCATCTGCAGACATCATGTTCGGCAACACTTTTGTTTTTTGAATAGATTGAAATTGTTTCGCCTCATCTGCAGACATCATGTTCGGCAAAACAGTAGTGCGTTTTACTGCGTCACCGCCAGTTGCGTAATAATTTCTAACATCATCTAAACTATCAAAAGAACGATCAACGTCTTCATACTCTGAATATGAAGCATAATTTTTTGCCTTTGCTCTTCGCCCTAATTCCAAATCGGTCATGTCGTTGTACGCAGGAGTTGTACTTTTAATTTCTTTCCCAAGATCAATTATTGTTGGCATATTATCGATACCCTGATGGGTCATTATTATCTAATGATTCTATTTCTTCTAATGAATTATTATTTGTAGATTCTAACTCTTTCTTTCTTTCTTCTAATGCAGTTTTGAGTTTTGCAAGCTCATCCTGAGTTCTTTTTTTGGAAAGTTTTGCTTTAAGTGATGTTGAAGCAGCAATCAAAACATCAAATTCTTTATCAGTAATTGTTCCTTGCCCTTTTAATTTACTTCTATTGTCAACGGCGACCCATGCTTTCACTTGATCAATCAATGCTTTAATATATTGTTCTTCTGTTCCAGGAATAAAACTTCTGGCCCCTGGTATACCAGTAACCGCCCCTAATGACGTACTTGTCGATATTGTATCAATAATTGAAACGATATTTCCTATTTCGCTGATTTTGTTTTTTGTATTGAGTCCTTCAGTTTCTTTTGGAGGAATTTTGAATCCTGTTTCCATAAGATCAGGTAAAAGTTCTTCCTGCATATCAGCGCCTAAAATATGAAAATTTGAAGGATTATTGAGTACAGCATTTAAAAGTTGTGCTTTCTTTTGTTCTGCCAACTCTGTTTTTGAAACAAACCCCCCATTCGGTAATGGATCACCTACAATCGCATCTGATGGAATAACTGCAAGAGAATACTGTCCGCCACTAAAGGACTGATTAACGAATTTTTCAACTTCTTGTGGAGAAATCCATTTTCCTTGTGGTGACATTACTGTAATATCAAGATGTGATCCAACGCCTCGTGCAAGTTCTTGTGCAGTTGGTGTAGCTCCTGCAAGAGTCATTACAGTCCCTGTATTTCCGCCGGCGCCAATGGTTTGACCGGACGATACTTTATCCCCTGGTTTTACATTCCAGTTATTGAGATGAGAAAGCATTACTCGATAACCATCATCTGTTTTAATAACAACTTGATTCCCAAAACCACCGCGTGATTGAGCTGAAAGCACTACTCCTGATACTGGTGAAGGGACAGCATCACCAACATTCAAGTCAACATCAAGTCCATGCTTCCATGCAGACGACCCATATCCTGTAATTTTCCCAATCTGTGAAATATAAGCACTGCCACCAGGAGAAGGTTCTCTTTGCTCATCCGCGCCGAGTGGTTCAATTCGTCTAGTTTTTATGTCTACACGATAAGGGACACCATCAATTTCTTTATACTCCCAATTTACGCCAGCAGATGGAATTTGACTCATTGCCTGAATAAGACTGTCCGGTGTTCTTCCTTTTGATAATTCTTGAAGATCACCAATCGTTCCATTTTTAATCATTACCTGTAGAGCTTCTTTTGGAAGTGATTCTATAAGTTTATCTTGAAATAATCGATTATTCTTTTCCTGTTGCGCAATAAGACCAACCGTGGTATTGAATGTGTCCTGCGCAAACTGAAGCCGCGGACGCTGTTCCCCCGCGAGAACATTGGCAATCGTTGCGGTTGATCCAATTTTTGATCCTGTTTTTGTTTCAAAATCTCGCAGTACATCAAGCGGTGAACGTTGCTCAGCAAGAGACGCTCGTGTCACTTGCCGCATAACATCAGTAAAATTCGCCAATCCACCTTCTCCTTGTGGGATCGTTCTTCCTGTTATAGGTTGTTGAACCTGACTCGGCCCAAGCGTTCGCTCAACCGCCAATTCAGCAGTTTGCACCGGTGGAAGTGTTCCCTTTAACGATCCCGATTCAATGGCTTTTTTTCCACGTTCAAATTCGCTCGTTCCTTCGACACCGCCGAATTCTGCGAGTTGTTTTTGCTCCAATTCAAGTTTTTGTCGCGCAGTGAGTTCTGCCATATTAGTCATTGTTATTACTGAGGCTGATAGTTTCGCCTTGTCGTTCTTCAAGAATTCCTTGCAGCCGTGAAATCTCATTAAGTCGATCAGTCTCAAAAGTTCCTGTAATACTACCAAGCGGCGCAATGCTAGTAGTTGCTTCTGTCGGTAAATTCGCCGTACCGAGGGTCTGTTCACCAGCTCGAACAATATCCGTAAGTTTCTCTTGACCTACTCGTTCCTGCGACTGCTGTTCTAACTGTAAATTTTGCAGTTGCTGTTCTCGCGCCTGTACTCCCTCGGTAATTGATCCTCGAATACCGAGTGTGTTTTGTCCTGTTGGTAATAATCCGCTAGGAAGTTTTTCCGATCCGACCACTTGTTCAGTACGTCTCGCAAGTTCAAGCTGCTGTTCAGCACTCCGTCGCTCGAGGTCAGTTTGTGAGAATTCCGCTTCTTGCTGCTTTCTTGATGAAGTCACTTCAAGATTTCGGATATCCCGCATGGCTTGCCGTCGTGTACTTTCCGAAATATCACCAAGTTCTTCTCCCAGTCGTTTTTCCGCCTCGGCTCGAATGGAAGAAAAGCCAAGTCCGGCGTCAACTGCGGCTTCTTGTGTTTGTGTTAGTTGCTGTTCATATTGCCGCACTTGGCGGGCAAGCTGCGCCTGCTCTTCAATACCAATCTGACCACGATTGAATGTTAAATCTTCTTGGATATTGGCGATGCCGCGTTGTATTCGAGCAATTTCTGCGCCAACTTGCGCTTCCCGCGATGAGTTTTCACGTTGCGCTTGATCAAGCGTTATGGCAAGACTCTCCGCTTCTTGAAGATTTCCTTGCGTGCGTAGAAAATCAATTTGTTGCACGAGTTGTTGCCGTGATTCAGTATTTGAGGCAATTTGTGAGCTAATGCCACGCTGTAGCTCATCCTGTAAAATTCTCAGTTGACTCTTGAATACTGGATCAGCGAGTTTAATTGCTTCGGCGAGTGCAGCCTCAGCACGTATCTTTCGCAACACATCCTCTTCCTTTTGAATGTTATAGGCAAACTGCGCGAGTTCCTGTTGTTCTGTGGTTAATGCTTGGTATTCTGGAGATTGAAGAATCTCATCGGGAATGCCGCCAGTAAGGGTTGTTTGCGCGGTTGATGCTTGTGAGAGAGTTGCTGCCGCGCTTGGCAGAGGAGCGTTATTGGTCGCGTATGCCCAATTTTTCTTATCCGTTTCCGTCCATTGATCCTGTGGCTTATTCGCAAGATTCGTAATGCCTGTTTTTTGAGTTTCGGAGAGGCCACTTTTGAATGGAATGGATGTGGTATCAATTTTTTGTGGCTCAACGGCTAATGAAACTTGTCCAGCTTGTTCTTTCGCACTTGCTATCGCCGCTTGAGGTGTGCTTCCGGTAAGCTGCGGAGCTTCGCTCTGTACTCGTTTTGTGACATTCCCCTGTTCGTCAGCTTGGAAGTTTTGTAAAAAATCCTGTGCTGATTGTCCAGCAGCACGAGCAGCTTTAAATTGTTTCTGAAACTCACTTGGTGGGATTGCTTTTAATTCTCCCGCTTGCGTTGAAACATTCACAAAGTCCGCTCTTGATAATTTATTGAGTGTATCAAGAAATGGCTGGACACCTGACCCAAAAGAAGTGTCCCCGCTTTTTTGTTTTAAAAGTTGAACATATTCTTCTGGAGAAAGCGTAACAATCCCTCTTCCGCCTTTTTGCGAATCAGCTCGCGCCTTTGCTTGAAATTGCGTATTAGCGATTTGTGGTGAAAACTCGCTAAATGTTCTCACAGAAGGATCAATGTCAGAAGTATCAGTCGCCATTTTTTTCAAAATATCAAGACTTGGTAACTGCCCTTTCAAATTTTGATCTCCAATATCCGTTGCTCTTTGTACTGGGAATCCAATGTTTCGTAACTGGTTAAACTGATCTTTCGTCACCGTATACTGTGTTGGTCTTCCTTGGTAATCCAATACCATAATCCGTAAGTCATTGGGATTTTCTGTGTTTGCGTATAAGTTAAGTTGAGATATTGCCATATTATTTTACAAATAAATTTTCTTATTACTGTTTTCTTCCAAACAAAAACATTCGGGAGCCGGATAAAATAGTAAGACCATTCGCAACTTGAACATCAATTCTGGTTATATTATCAGATGTATTATTCCAACTTCCTACACATTCCCCATAATCTGGGGCTCCACCAGTTGTTCGATTACAAGTAATGGCAGTAACTAATTTATGACCACTAGCAAAATTGAGAATTGATACTTTTGTCAAAAATTTAGCACTTTGCCCTGTAATAAGACCGGAGGCTAATTCCATTTCATTTTGGCCAGTCGCAGTTGAAAAGGCGCTGTTGTTTCCGATTCGATAATCATAATTTGTTCCAGTATCTTCATTAAATACTATCTGCAAAGGTTGATTTGAAGTTCCTGTATGCTCTCCATAAATGTATAATTCTCCAAAATCAAAAGCATCGATACCTGATATGGTCATTACTGTTGCATTTCCTGATAAAGTAACTTCTCCTAATAATTTCATATAACCAGTAACTTCCGCGTTTGTAAAAGTTGCCACTCCCGCATTTGTGATAGAAGCAACTGCCGCTCCTAGAGTCGTTGCTCCCCACCAAGCATTACCATTTGAATCAACGTGAAAACTGTTGACTGTTGTTGTATCGGGAATATCGAGACTCTTCACTGATAATGATCCCGTAACTGTGAGCGTATCCGCCGTGGTAACGTTCCAATCGATTTGACCGCTTGAATCTCCTAGTAACCATTTAAACTCGCCATCGGTATCGATCCCTGTAATCATGCCAGCAGTGGTATCGGTAAAACTTTGTTTGGCGATATAAATGACATTGGGCTGTTCACCGGATGAGACCTTTTCGGGAGTTACAGAATAAGGGACGGTTAAAGCTGTCGCCCCAACCGGCTCTGCGGTATTTGGAACATTAAAAGCAGTCACGAGAGGGTCTCTGTTCATGTGAAGACTTAATCCTAAATCAAAGATGTCGTATGCCATATTTAAATTACTCCGTAGTTTAAAGCCGTCACAGAAGGAAACTCGTATCCTTTGAAAATAGGCGGCTCTCCGGTAGATGATCCAATGACTCGGAGAGCAAAAGTGTTACCAATCAATGGAGTATTGATTGGTATATCTTCAACCACTTTCTTAGCCACACCGATAGTCTCAAAATCTCCCTCATCAACTGAAATCTGAATCTCCATATCAGTGGAATTCTTACTATAGACCATTACTTTTCCATGGACATCTTTCTGAGTTCCAAGGGAGCCGAATTCTTGCTCGTGTGTTATAAGTTCAAACGGAATCGCCGTACTATTGTCCGTTGTTCCTTCGTGCGTATAAACACGGGCCGTAGAATCTCCATAGGCAGTCTTTATAGCCGTTCCATCAATATACATTGAAAACGCTGTTAATCTATTTGGAAAAGAAAGTACCGCCCATTCTTGCGTTGCCAGTGAATATCGTAGGACTACATTATTATAGGTTGTAAGATCAATGGTTACGTCTCCGATTGACACCCAGAGATACTTTCCATTGGCGTGACTGGCGACGCTCGCGTAGTTTGATGAAGACATACCCTCAAGATATGCTTGCACTGGACGGGAAATTCTGATTGGCTGCGATCCCTGTGTTACCCAGATACCATCGGGGTTGAAGAAGAAAACCATTCCCGCGCCTGTGGCAATCGAACGGATTGAACTGCATCCAACATTGTAAAGGAAATCACTTTGCGTGGCCGAACCGTTAAAAGTATAGAGCGCGCGTTCCTTGAAAATGAGGAGAAGTCCAGATATCTTGGCCAAGCCTATCGCATCACCGGCATACGATGATTGATCAGGATCAATAGGAATCGTTTTATTGCCACTCGTCCAAGAAATAGTATTAAAATTCGGGGAAGCCGGAATACTTGATCCCCGAAGCGTTCCGTCCGCTTGGAGAATCCAAATTCTGTCCTTATACCCGAGCACATCAATCCCCGTCGGCATGCCTCCGGTATTCAATGCAGTAGATGCTGTAAACGAACCACTACCATTAAAAGCCAGTGGAGCATCAACTCCATTCTGAACCACAACCTCTCCCAAGTATGTTTCAAAACGCATGACCGCGCTCGTGGACATACTTGTACGCAAAGATGCGCCAGTGGCAACATTAAAAATAGTGCCATTCACTCCAGCGAGTAGCGTATGATTGCCATTATCACGATCCCGAAAATTATGCATTCCAAGGATACTATTATCTCCACCGACAAGCTGCGAGCCGATAATCGTTGACCCGTCACGAACTTTCGCAGAGCCATATTCTGTGTCAAAGACAAAATTGATGGCGTGACGGACGCTATTTGATGGCGCGATTACAGGATTCACGTCAGAGTATACTCCTCGTGAAAAGTCACGTTGTGCGGTTGAAGATATTGGAGCGCCCATAGTTATTTTACCGCTTTAGATGAATTCGATCCCGTCAAATTATATACTTTTGGAACTTGTTTCCATTTTTGGCCGCTTCCATTCAACTCCTGAAAAATCATGTCATTGACAATATCAGTGAACAGCAAGAAATCCCCATCCTTAAGATTAGGTTCACCGCTGGGATTTTTCATTGATCGTAATTTCCATGTGAGGAAGTGACGAAGCGCGTCAAATCGTGGATAAGAGATTGTATCGGCTGGTGAATCCACTTCAACAGCATCAGTATAAAAATCCATGGTGATGTTAAAGTTGTCATTGTTCGCGTCGGGAAGCGGCCAGAGATAAATACTCCCGTCATAGATCGTATAAATATCCGGCGTCCCTTCTACCGCGTTTTGCCAGACATTTGTATCAACAGCAATAGTAACGCTAATTGAACCGTCCCCTGATGCGGGAACTCCGGTAAGAACACCAGCAGTAGCAGAGCGAGTAACACCAGTATAGGTAATATCATACTTAGTTCCTGAGACAAAAACTGTCACTGTCCCTGCATCGGCGAAATCATAGGAATTGTCGATTGCAAGTGTCGTGTCATTGGCTACAGCCTGTGTGCGTACTTGCGTGCGTATCACATTGTAAAGCTCATTTTCCCATTCGCGTTTATCTTTATAGGTAAGATTGATCTTCGGGCCGACACGAACGCCGAGAATCGCCCTGTTACTGTTCCCGTCATAGGCAGTTGACGGCATGGTGAATGAATATGTTCCTCGTACGCTTTGTCCGAGGGCATAATCAAATTCTTGGAGACTTGTCCACGTTTTTAGTTTTCCTCGGATATATTCCATTCCTTGATTCAATGCGGCAAGGCAAAAGTCAAAGTCAATGTTTCCGCCATATTTCATATGCGAATCAACCAACGATCTATTGATGAGATTCTGAACGGAATTTGAAACGTACCCCGTTGAATTTGATACGCCATCTGAATAGTTAGTGCTTTCGACTGCATCGACAGAATCATAAAGTCGTGTAAAATAGAAACTATACTCTGTTCCCGTGTTAATGTAGGTAGTAAACGTTTCGGAAACGTCAAGATCAATCGTCGCAATGAGCGTTGAGCCGGAACTTGTATTGGTACTGTTGCCATAAAGGCGCACCTGATTGAAAATGAGCTGCTGGACTTCTTCTCCGGCACTATGGGCAAAAGTCGCGCCGGAAGTAAAGTTAATCGTCGTGCCGCCTGACACGGAAGTAATATCTCCAATCTCCGCGCGTTGTGTTCCTAATGGACGAATCAAAGCAAAGTGGCTGGTAGAAAAATTTGAATTGTCCAAAACAGTCAAAGCAGTCCCCGCCGCCGCAAGATCGGCGGAAAGTCGTGTCTTTGGCCCCTTTGGTAATTCCGGATGTTCTATCTCAACAACGCGACCATTCACCCTTCGGATTCTTGAAACTTCGTATTCTGTCGCCATATTTGTTACAAATAAAGATGTTAATTATCTCTTTGCTATGAGGTACATCAATGACATACCCCATGTGTCAAAAGACAATTTCTTATTTAGCTGCTCGAAGAGCTGCCAGTCCACCGGCTCCCAATAGACCAAAAATAATTTCAGCCGATCCTTTATCAATCACATTGAGATAAAGAAGCACGGAAACAACTCCTACTCCAAGAGCGCAAAGATAGGTGCGATAGCCTGTAAGTGAGGACAATAATTTTTTCATATTATTTATGAGTTAATTTTCGAGTTGAGATAGCCATCCTCTTTTTCTTTTTTGAAGGAAACTCTTTCAAGAATTCACGCGGTTGAGCTTTCAAACTTTTTCCTATTTTCCCTGGCAATGCTCGACCAGCTCCTATACTTCCCCCCATACCGCCGACTAAAAGAGCCGCACCGACAGTACCTTTTTTCACAATTTCTTTTTCTTCTTCTGTTTTCTTTGGTTTAAAAGCAAGTCCCTGAACTTTCAAAGATTGGTTAATGTCAGCTTGTCTTCGCAGAGCGACATCGCCCAATGCTTCCCCAAACTTCTCCAATCCTTTGACTGCTGTTTTTGCCGCATATCTGTTTCGTTCAAGTTTCCGCTTTGCGATTTTAGCTACTGTTTTTTTAAGGGGCATATTAAATATAATTATTGAATACTGGCTTGATTCCTTTTAAATAATCATCCTTTTTCAACTGTGCCCAGAGAACATACATCGCGGGATTCGCAATAGTTTCCCTGTCCCATCCGCCGTATACGCATGCCTTAATCTCATCATTGGTCGGCAATCGTTTTAGATACTTGGTAAGAGCAACCGCCACTCGTACCTCGGAAAGGTATGCATGATAAGGACGTTTGCCTGGATTGGCTAAATCGTAGAAGCGTCCATAGCGTTTCTGCACAGGTAATAAATCCCAACCTTTATCCTCGAAATACGGGCCAGGATCAACCCATCCTTTATAGCCGTTCCCTTCATTCACCACCCCGTTGTTCGCATCAACGAAGCGCAGGCCGAAATGAAGATGATCGCCCGTGGTAAATTTTCCCGTGTTATCAGTATGGCCGATAAGATCACCTGCCAATACATTATCTCCTTTTTTTACCGTCACATCTTCTAAGTGCGCATAAATCGTTTCAGGTGCTTCCCATTTAGTATCATATTCTCCCCGTATCATCACATTGATTCCATAACCCATATAATCTCCCGCCCATTGCACCACCCCATCATGCGCGGCAAAACAATCCGTGCTTCGATGCGCTCTTAAATCAACACCATCATGGCCATCCAAGCCCCATTGTTTATAAAAATCCAAAAAGTTGGCAGAGAAAGGTTGAGAGATAACTATAGTTTTTAAAGGCAATTGAAGTTTCATAAAAAAGGTACTTCTTGTTAACATGTGTCAATATACGAATTTTATAGAAATGATGTGATGATATCCACGAGGAATTTTATAGTCGCTACAAAAACAAAAGAAAAGAAAATGAGACCGAAGATAAACGCAATGAATGATAGAATGAACTCTTTCATAGCATTGGTGGGAAGGTAAGAGGCGGTGATTCAAAACTAAGCTGTCTCACCTTTCCCCTTACCTTCCCTCGCTTAGAGAGGAAACAGATTGTAGAGATTGATACAGTCTTGACACACACCTTTTCGAAATGAGAGTCGGATGCGCATTGCGTTTCCACAATGGGCACAGCCAACTTGCACGAAGAAGAAAAACGTTATTCGCTTGCCCCTCCGCCTGGCCATTGTTTGCCTCGATTCTTGCACCATGTGCATTGTTCAACTTCATAGATCGTTGCCCCTTGCATACGTTCCATTGTCCGTTCGTCAATCATTTCCCACATTCCTTGGAAATAACTGACGCGGGAACGGCACGCAGTACAGAGCCTCACGATTCGTTCTTCTTTTTCTCCGCTTCCCGTTCCACTTTCCGTCTCGCCGCCAGTTCCGCTATCCATGCGTCAACCTCCTCACTGTTCTGAATGATACAAGTGTCGCACTTGCCGTGGGCCACCGTAAATTGCGATGCAATCGCAAGATACCTCGGTTGATCGACAATGACCCATGTGTTACCGCGCTTAACCTTGCGCTTACAAATACCACATACGATCACGAACCCTTTCTGCGACATGATTATTCTCCTTCTTTCCGCTTCTTCTCCAAGTACTCAACCGCTTTCTCAACGATCTTTTTCAACCGTTGCGTTTCCACCTTGGAGAGACACCGTGGGCAATTTCCCATGACAGTGATCTTTCTGTCTAAGACCATCTTAGAAAAACGATCACGATCAATGTCCTGCCATCCTTCAGCGTCATACTGGAGACTTTGCATACACAGACGACAACCGGTTACGATCATTTGTTTCTCCTATCGTTCTCATCGTTCATGTACGTGGCGTAGAAAACCCATGAGATGAGAATGAGCATGCCGATGATCCCAATGATTCCGGCTAAGAGTTTCATTGTTCGTTCTCCTTTTCCTTTAATTTCTTTTCCAGTTCTTCAATCCGTCCGAACAATGCTCGAAGACTTGATGCTCTCCCGCCGCGCAAGCATAGATCGCAGCAGGCATACGCCTTTTCCATATCACTATTGGCGACAAACCATTCAAAGAACATTCGCGTAACCGTTTCCCATAATCTATTATTCTTGATGGCCATACGTTTACGACACACCAAGCAACACAACACGGCATTTTGAGGAGTGTCTAAATCTCTTTCTTTCATCTCTCTCCTCCCTTCTAAAAAACTCTCAATCTGTTTTTCTCTCGATAAGGGACTGATGCCGCGCTAGGCCGTGGGAGGCCATCCGTCATCAATCCCTTATCGAGAGAAAAACTAATTAAGATAGCTTGCTATCTTAATTGGCAATTTGAATGTTAAAGAACAGAAGAACGACAGGCACAATGATCATCGCCAAAAGAAAATACAGAATCTTAAAATACACTTTCCCTTGAATTCTAAACTGAGTATTCTTTGTCACTTGCCCATTCAATTCTTTCAAATGTTCGTTCATTTGATTATGGTCTTTAAGTGACATATCAGTCAGATTATTTATTTTTTCAAGGATGACTTCTAAATTGGCAGACATATTTGTTATTAAAAAGAAAAAGAACAATAAACAGTACAAAGACCATTACTAGAAACAAATGTAATAATTTTATTTTGATATGTCATATACCAACTTCCAATTACACTTTAATAACCTCAAAATTTTGTAGGTTAAGTTGACGACCTATAATAACTATATTATGCGCGTGTTCTATTATACTCTGTAGATGTTCAACCTGTATTGGTGTCGCTGCATTCAAAATTTCTATTCTATCATCATCATGAATATAGAACTCGTAAATAACCCCACCATCCACCTCAATTTTATATTGTCTTGCCATAGTATAATAAGTTAAGAACCAAGCATAAATTTATAAGCTACCCCTGCAATCTCTAATGTCACATACGCGTCATGCACTACCGTTGCAACCGTTCTTGTCGCTCCCGCAAAATTCACATTGGCAGTACCACCAAGATTCAATGTTCCCGTTCCACAATCAATCACTCCGTCTGTTACATTATGCGTGAAACTGATCCATTCCGTCGTGCTTTGCGTCGCTGAATGAATGAAAAGTGTAGGATTTGTTTGCAAGGCATGAGCAAAATCAAATGCGCCAAAGTCTGCGAGTTCAATAAGTAACATTGCCCTACTGTCCGCACTCACGCCAAATTGCCAAGAATCTGGTGTTTGTGAAGTCGAATAACGAATACCCGCGTCTTCACCTGTACCGAAATATGCAATTCCGTTATCTACATGCGCTGAATGAGTGCCAGATGCAAAATTCACTCTGGCATTTCCACCAACACGTCCTATTTGCATGTGTGTTCCAAGGCCAGATTCAAGTGATAAGAAATCATTCGTCCCTGAACTTACACCTTTAATTCCTAATGCGGTGCTAATACCAGTTAAGCTATATCTCACCAACAAACCCTCTGGAAAAACTATTTGCCTATTAGTACCTAATACCTTCATCGCATCAACATTATTTATTCTGAACGCAATATCTCCATTAAGTCTATTGTTAATATAAAATATCTTATCTGCCGAATTCATGTACAAATTTGCTTGCGCCGCATCTCCTCCCGCTAACGCGATAGACCCTTGCAATCCAATGGCAACGTATGAAGTCGCCCCAGTAAGTTCACCGATAAGTAAATCCGTCGTTGTATTATCAGTCCCAACGGTTAAAGCTGTGCCAGACGCAGTAAGATGAGACCATGCTCCAGTAATAGTCTCGGTAACTGTTTTATCCACTAAGTTCTGATTTTGTATTCCCGCAATCGTTCCGGCCGTATCAGTGAAAGTTAATGTATCAAGACCAGTAACGGAAAAATCACCCATTGCTAAATCCCCGCTCATCGTATCCCCAGCTTTCTCCACCCATATATCACCCGCGCCACCGGCCACAAGCCCTAAATTCGTTCGTGCGCCCGCAGCCGTTGATGCTCCCGTGCCACCAGAGGCAAGAGCAAGAGGCGTTCCCGAAAGAGTAAGGCCGGCAAAGATGGGCGTTGCGGTAATGTTAATCGATTGTGGTAGCGACAGAGTGACTTCCGTTCCTGAAACGGTGAGAACATTCACCTGATTCGTCGTGCCATTGATCGTCAAAATACCACCATCGAGAACTATGGTATCAATCTGATCATCAACGTATTGTTTTGTCGCAGCATGAAGATCACTTGTCGGATCGGCATGAAGCGTCAAGAATCCGCTTATTATTCCACCACCACGAATTGAATCTTCAAACTTGGCCACAAAATAATTATTTTACTGCTCGAATAGGTACTCAATCCCATTGCCCGATACTGTACTATCAATCCAGATTCGATTGAGATTTTGTAATTGTAAAAGAACCGATTGCCCAGCCGCGAGAGCGAAAAAAGCTATCCCAGTATTTAGCGCATTCGCAGAAGAATTACCAATGGTAACCGTTCCAGTGTTGCCATTTTTCGCCTTAATCAAAATCAAAATTCCTGCTGGGATGACAAGATCAGTCAACTGTACTGGCGTCCCTGAAGTTGTGACATTTTGTTGACCAGTGACAAAGCTATTGGTATTGAATCCTCCCATAATTATATTCTTCTTATCCCTGGTAATGATCCATCATCATTTTTCAAACTGATCATATCAGCGTATGTATACGGAATGTTATTTTCCTTGTGCCAATCTGATGGAAATGCGGTAAACAATCGAGCTTCCATGAATCGTATATCGGTATTGTGAATAAATTGCGCTTGTTCTTTTCTTGTCCAGTACCAGAATGCGTTTTGATTCCAGTACGAAACGTGTGTTGGGTCTTGGAACGCGCCTCTTCCATCAGTTGATGGTGTCGCGGAAAGAAGCCATCCGCCGGGCGCAAGACAACGATAAAGTTCACTCATGACGTGCTGCTTATTCGGCAGATGTTCAAGAAAGTCAAACGCTCGAAATGCTCCTATAGACGAATCCTCAAACGGCCATTTTTTTGAAAGATCGGCGATAATCTCCGCATTCTCTTTATCACATGTTACCCAACCTTTTGGAGCATTGAACGCTCCGCCAAGATCAACGGCTTGCAGTCCACGAAGATCACACTCTCTTTTCACAAGTAAAGGAAGAAATATCGTTTGGAATTTTCCTGTCTCTTCCCTTATTTTTTCAATACGTTGCGCCCAAGTGTTACTTCCAGAAATGCGATAAAGATACAGGCACTTCGGAATATGCTTTATTTTTCCGTTTAGATATGTGCGAATGAGCAGCTCGTGGTCATCACATTCAGGAATAGGCGCATGTTTACCAACTTTCTCATAAAAGCTCCGACGCCAAGCTCTTACATGATTTGGCGCATAAAAAATCAGTGATACCGCCTGCGCTGACGGCCCCCAAGAATGAGGGACTTCGTATTCTTTTCCATCTACTTTTGTTTTGTAAAACTTCCAACCGCACGCTTCCCAGCCTTTTCTCACTTCAGAATTTGAGTAAGTATATTTATTCCCATCCATTGAGAAATCAGCGCAATCAGAGTAGACGAAATCAATTTCAGTATCATCAAACGCTTTTGCAACTTCCTCTAAGCAATGAGAGGAGAGAAGATCATCGTGATCGTATTCCAGTAAAAAATCTCCTCTCCCCTGCTCAAACGCGAATCGTTTTATTTCACCAATGTTAGTTGTTTTTTCATTGTATAACACTATTCGTATCCACTCTTCTTTCGGTAATTTTACTTTACAGTTATGCGCTATCACTACCCACTCAAAATCTTTATACGTCTGCTTCTTGAGTGATTCATAACACTCTCGAAGATATTTCGGATCATGAGTTGGAGTAATGACAGAAATCATTCGATTTTTTTAATATCGATAATACATCGCAGAATGTATATCAAAATTGAATTGATTAGCCGTACTATCATTTGACATAGAAAATTGGAGTCCGTATGTAGCCCCCGCACCCCCTGTAGGTACATTGGTAGCGATGTTTGTTGCTGATGACAATGCTCCACCATTTTTTGCCCAATAATAATCAACTGATGTTGATCCATTAACTTTCAATACTAACCAAAGATTGTCATCGTCTGCAATAGTCGTTGATAAACTGCTTGCACTTTCAGTTCCCCCAGATTGCGTAGCCGCAAGAGTTGATGTTGCCGAGCCAGCGTTTGTAACCTTGAATCCAATATGGTTAACAGTATAAGTATGACCCGTTCCACCAACTGTAGGTAATCCAATCCCAAAAAATGATGACCCAGTTTGGTTAGCACAGTCAGTAACTGTGAGATTGACACAAAACGTTGGTGACTGGTCAAATACATTCCCATCAGCAGCAGCCCCACCAGCCATGCCATAGCGTATATTTACAGAAGAGCCGCCTGTCGCACTTGTTGAACATGAAGCACCAAGTATTCCCCATGAGATAGAACCATTGACAAGTGTTTGACTATAACGACCAGTAGCATCAAAATTTAATGGTGCAAAATTTGAAGTGGAAATTCCGGTAGCACCCTGTGCCCCCTGCGCTCCTTGCGCACCGGCAGCACCTTGATTACCTTGTGTCCCTTGATTACCTTGTGTTCCTTGATTTCCCTGTGTCCCTTGATTACCTTGTGTCCCTTGGTTACCCTGCGTACCTTGATTCCCTTGGTTTCCTTGCGATCCTGCGCCACCCTGCGCCCCTTGTGCACCGGTAACACTTTGGCCAGATGCTCCTTGCGATCCTATATCGCCTTGACTACCTTGTGTTCCTTGCGCGCCGGTATCGCCTCTTGCAAAAAGATAACTCATACATAGATTGCGTTAACAACGAGTCCAGTTGTTGGATCGCCATTGCCTGTTGCTGTTGTTGTGCAAGCAAACGTGATCGCGTTGATAAAAGTGACAGGAATTGTAAATATCTTATCTACTGCGCCAGCCACTGTTCCGTCTCCCGCAGGGACAAGAAAACTTTGATTAGGCGTAGTTGTGCCAACGGTAACATTCGCTACCGTTGCATCAAAAAGCTGAATAAAAGCGTCAGCGCTATTTGAATTTGACACTTCGAGCGCAATAAGTTTTCCTCTAGTTGTTTTAATTGCCTGCGCGGTGTTATCACCATCGGAATCAAAAGACATAAACGTTCGATCTACAATCATTGATGTTGCCATAATAAAGAAGTTAATTGTTAGTGATCCTCTCCCCTATCCTCTCCACCACGAATGATGAAGAGAGGAGGGAGATAATTTTTTTAATTGTTTTACTATCTAGAGACAAACTATACGGCAGTGAATGCAATTGCTGTTGCAGCAACACCTTGTCCTGATACATGCCAGTTTGTCCCATCACAGACAAGATGCACCCAGTCGCCAATAGCCGCAGCGCCATCGGTGAATGTGATGGTATCTTCAGCTACAGCGGCAACTGCTGATCCAGCAACTGTTGCTTGTCCGTAAATTATATTACTGGCGCCTGCAGTTACTATAGTATAGCTGGCTCCAGAGGGGGCGGCTAAAATATAGAAGGTGAAGTTGAGTCCCGCTTGCACTGCTGGTAAGGTGGTTGCAAATTCGGTTGTGGCATTATTCAAGAATATAACCTTTCCTGAATCTGCAGCGACCAGAGTATCTGTTTCTGTAGTTGCTTCAGTGGTATTACTGAACAGAACTGCTCCATTCTCACTAACTGAGAAGACAGATGCGCTCGCCGTATCATCGTAACAATCAATATATTTACCGGTTGTGAGAGTGCCTTCAGTAAGGTCAATCTTCAAGGCAGTACCAGTAGTAATGCCGGTACCAACAATGTTGACCAATCCTTCACCAGCCGAAGTAATCGTCCCTGACGATGTTACTAAGAGAGCAGAACCAGTTGTAAGGGAGTTTGCGGTAATAGACTGAGCAGTTCCTGCTGTTGAGTTCGCAGAAACGATCGCAAGCACGTTACCACCGCCAGTTGTGCTGACACCAGTGAATTGCACCACGTTACCAGTGAAACCAGTCGTATATCCAGATGCAGTAACATTCAAAAGCTGTGCCGTTGTTTGTGCCGCAGCAGTTGAACGAATACGCACCACTGTTCCTGCTGTGGTTGCTGAGGCTGTGACATCCAAGACGCCAGCATTAGAAGTCGAAGTGTAGACTCCATCATGAACAATGCTGACGATACCATTCGTGGCGATTGCACCTGTACCGCTTGTCGTTACTCTAAGTAACGAGCCAGTTGTCATTCCTGAAGTTGCATTTGAAAGCTGCACCCCGATACCGGTCGTCAACGCGTCTGCGACAAGATTGAGTACAGTACCGGCAGTGGTGTCATTGGCTTTAATTTCAACAAACCCGCCATTAACCGCTGAAGTTGATGTGAAATCACCGGTGTGAGTAAAGCTCACAATACCATTCGTGGCGATTGCTCCAGTTCCCTGTGCGGCAATCCGCAGAAGTGAACCGGTGGTCATCGCACCACCGGAATTCGCGATGTTTAACGCGATACCGGTTGTAAGGGCATCGGTTGAGATATTCATTGCTGTTCCACCAGAAGTAATGCCATCAGCAAGCAAGTTCACAACATTGCACGCCCCAGTCGTTGTTGGTGATGAAATACGCAACATTGAACCAGTGTATCCAGTCGTGAAACCGGAATTTTCTACGTTTAAGACTGTGGTGTCAACCTGCGCGGCAGCAGTGGTCATAAAATTAACCAATGTACCATTTGAGGCTGTACCAACCATCGCGCTTGCCCGCACATCAAGGACACCGGCATTCGACGTACTCACAAAGATACCTCCATGAGTGATCGAAACAATACCATTAGTAGCAACTGTGCCCGTGCCTGAAGCGGTGACACGAAGTAATGAACCGGAGGTCATCGCCGAAGTTGCGTTAGAGAGCTGTACGCCAATTCCGGTAGTCAGAGCATCAGCAACTAAGTTAAGAACAGTGCCTGCTGTTGTATCATTCGCCTTAATTTCCACAAAACCGCCATCAACAGCGGAAGTACTCGTGAATGCGCCAGTATGGGTGAAGCTCACAATACCATTCGTAGCAATTGCTCCAGTCCCACCGGTCGTCACACGCAAGAGAGAACCAGACGTCATGTTTGACGAACCGTTTGACAAATGCGCGCCTAAGCCAGTTGTGAGAGCATCAGCAACGAGATTCAGCACAACTCCAGCAGTGGTATCATTCGCTTTAATTTCTACAAAGCCACCATTGGTCGCTGAAGTGCTTGTGAAAGCGCCAGTCGCTTCAAAGGAAACAACGCCGTTTGTGGCGAGTGCTCCTGCGGTACTGGACGTAAGTCGGATCAGCGATCCAGTCGTCATGCCTGTCGTGCCAACGATTCTTAACGCCTGACCATCAATCATTGCGGCGGTCGTCAAAGTGAGCAAGATTGTCTCATCAGTTGCCGAAGTCGCAAACTCATTCAAAGTTGCGGTTGTTCCTGTCGCTCCGGTGTGATTGGAATAGAACAAACGACCGGCGCCGGTAATTGCCGTTGCCGAAGATGCAAGATGCAATCCAATGCCTGTCGTAAGTGCGTCAAGTGTTGCCGCAACGATGCCGCTGCCAGTCGTCATAGATGACGCACTGACGTTGAGGCATTGTCCTGCAAGAAGAGAATCAGACGCAGTCACCCGAAGAATAACTGTCTCATCCTGCGCGGCTGAGGCGAATTCTGAAAGTACTCCTGCAGTCGTTGATATCCCTGTATGATCAATGCGTAAAAGTCGTCCTGCTCCAGTAATTGCTGTTGCTGAAGAATTTACGCTCGCAACCACACCAGAAGTTGCTGCATTCGCTACAATATGCAATGCCCGTCCTTCAGTTAATGCCGCAACAGGAAGATACACTGCCGTTCCAGTTGTAAGACCGGAAGGAGTGATCGTCATAAAAGACGTTGTTGTGCTCCCTGTAAATGCACCAGAACCCGCGAGAACATACGCCGATGCTGTCGTTGCAGTATTATTTGTCAACGAAAGAGTCGCTGCATTATCTGCATCATTCGTCACAGTGATTGAACCATCAGTGATCAAGACATCTCCTGCAGTAAGTGTAATTGAGTTACTCCCCGCATCGCCAGCAAAGACAGCCATGTTTGCTGTCATATCGCCGACATTGGAAAAGCTCCATGTATTTGAAGTTCCTTCAATATCATTTCCAGTCCCAGCATTTGTGATTTGGATGCAATCACCACTCCCTGCACCGGTATTGGTAACGGTAAGAACATCATTATTACCACTTGAATTATCAACGGTAAATGTCGTTCCTGCGACATTTAATGTTTGATCACCTGCGAATATCGCATCCCATGTGCCGACAGCAACTGACCCCGCCGCGCCGATTGTCGTTGCGGTAGTGCCATTGTTAAACACAAGCGCGTTAGAGCTATTCACATACAGATACCGATGACCAGTTGTTGTCGTCGGTGCTGTATTCACTTGGTCGAAACGAATCACTGCGTCTTGAAGGGCAGAACGAGTTTTCACATCGATCCCACCCCACATAGCAGTGTGTTTCTTTCCATTCAAAATTGCCATAAGTTTATACCTTCAGCTATTCCACTCTCGACGAGGCTGCGTCGACGTGGCCTACTGAAGATACTTTAGTTAATTGTTTTAATTTATCCTCAATGAGCATTATGAGATCGGGTCGTGTTGCGATGGGAATAGCATCAATACCAAGCGACTTTGCCTCTTCAAGCAATGCCGGTTTTGACATATATCGCAGTGGCTTCTTTTTCTCTTTTTTCTCATGCTCCTCTACTTTGACTTTATCTTTTCCATATTGCTCTAAAGTCAAAACGCCATTGCGAACATACTCAACGGGAATTTTTAAATTGTGTATCGCATGGAGTTCTTCTTCACTCCATGAAATACCAATCGCTTTTGCTCTTCCACTGTCTACCAACGCGGGCCAATTAATCATTGTGCTCATAATAGTTGTCTTACTTTATTCATTATGTATAGTGCATTCATTCCAAATGTTTCTGTCTTTCTATGACATGACCGACACAATGTTTGGCCATTATCTAAATCCCAAAATGGTTTATAAAATCTTGCTGTTGCAAAATCTTTTATTTTACTCTCATGCAATAAAACACAAAATGGAATAATGTGATCAACAACTAATTTTCCTCCTTTAACCCCGCATACTTGACATATATAGCGATCACGTTCATAGACAGATGTTCTCCACTCACGATACTCACAACAACTTCTCAGTCTATTGGTAAGTTCTGTTACTCCACCTTTCCAATTCCAATGAGAAGGGCCGGTAGCAAAATTTGTTTGTAATGCACGAGCATAACGAACTTTCTTTTTTGTCTCTTCAGACATCTTCTTACCCTTATTCCATGGTGGTTTATTTCGCTTTTTTCCCTTCCACCATATTCTACCAAGCTCAAGTCCACTTAAGTCTAACTTTGAGATATATTCCTTATTACCTTTTCTATATTTTCCTTGACATTCTTTTGAACAGCATTTTCTAAAATTTTTAGAATTTGAATCTGTCCAATTTCTTATAGAACAAGAATAAGGTTTTTCAAAGAAATTCTTACAATAAAGACATCTCTTTTTCATAATTAGTTATCTTAATTATATTGTTTGGGCTAGAGAGGGAGAGATAACCTCCCTCTCTACTTACGAGAGCTACTACCCAAATTGTTACTACACTATAACATGATTGCTGTTTCTATGATGCCCCTGTACTGCCCCACACGAAAGCGGGGAATCCTCTACCGATTGCATAATAGAAATCAATGGAGTAATCCCAGTTCTTGTTCTTGTACACCTGTTCTGGCGCATCGAGTGATGGTCGCTCCGCAAAGAGTGCCTTCAATGATTCGCCAACTTTTTTTGAATCATAGAGATACCAGTATGCTGAGGTATCCGTGCCACCTGTTCGTGTCGTTAGTTTTTCCCAGACCTTCACATTCAAACGACCCTTCAAATTCATGTTCGTGTCATTTTCTGCTGATCCAGAAATCTGATCGGAATGAACAATACGCATCGCCAAGTCCCAGTTCGCTGGAGAAACAAGAAGAGTATCAAGTTTCACTGGGCGATTGATGCTTTGCGCATCAGTGTGGTTCATTCCATCAACAATCGCTTGCACCACCGCTTCACGAGAGAGAGCGGGATTGTCAGTTCCCACGGGATAGCGAATAAGATTGCGGAAGGTATTCGAGTTCAAATTATTTGAGTGTGATGCGGAGAAAAGCGCAACACCATCTGGCGGGGTTGATGCAACTGATGCACCAAAGACATCTGTATACGCTGCGGACGAAAATCCATTTCCCAATACATCTCCGAGGCTCTGGTCAACTTTATGGAAGGCATCATCGGCTGCTGATCGGACAATCGCTTCAATCTGATCATGAAGATCAAACATACGCATGTCCTTCGTCACTGCTACGAGACCGCCAAAGCGACTTTGCGTAAATGTGGCTGTGTCGCCCTGTACTGCAGTTGCTTCAGGAAGATCACTTCCTTGTGCAACGAGTTGAATGACATCAAGCCCATGGACTGTCAGATAGTCGTAGGTTCGACGATCCGTATCTTGCACTTTAAAGACTTGCATACCCACCATGTCCGCAAGAGTGCTCTTCGCAGTTTCATTGAAGATCTCTTGCAAGTCATCGGTAAGGGCTGCAAAGTCTGATGTAAGAATCTTACTTGTTACGAGAAGTTTTTAGAACTTCCGAGTGAATCATTTCTGTTCACTTCTACAGTTTCATTTTGTTATTGCTGTAGAACAGACCATTGCACCCCCGCAAACGGGGTTCTCTCGCTTGGTCGTTTCTGGTGATCTTATCTTCCAGTGCGTTGGCCACTTCTGGCTATTCGCTTTGATCAGAGAGAATTTTATATGCCCTATCGTTAAGGCATAAGTTAATAAGTTTTATTCAATTACTAAGAATTCATCACGCCACGAGTAAAGTGTCCGATCACAACAGTTGAAGTGCCAACAACGCCATCAATCGCTTCGATATAGAAAATATCATCAGCCGAAGCGTTAGGATCAACTTGTCCAGCAGCCGCAAGATCGGCTTCAGTACCAACATCAGTTTGTGCAGCAGCAGCGTCAACATCGGCGGAAAATGTCACGCCATCTGTATCAACAACCAAAACTTGTTGGTTATCGGCAGTCGTAGTGACCGTTTCCATTGCAACAAAACGAACATCAGCACCACCTCCAGCAGACGCGGTTGTGAGATACCCACTTCCATTATCAACCATCGCATCGCCCTTGGTGACTGTCACTGCGTCAGCGACACCTCGTAAACGGATTTTCCCATCGTATCCAAACAAAGGTCGAAAAGCCATAGGGTTAGTTAAATTATTTAATTAGTACCACTCTTTCACTGTCTTTGGTTTTGAAAGTATTTTCTTTCTCGTCCTTCCTTGTTTTACTATCTCACCGGTTGATGTTCCTTTTGTCGCGGCCAAGTCCACTTGCGCGGACTTATCCCGCGATTTTTTCGTTACAATGCCATTGTCTTCTTTCCATGCCGCGATGGCCGCTTTAAGGCCACGGTGAATGCCCTGTGGCGTTGAGCGGTCAATGTTTCGCGGAAGGTATCCGACAATCTCATTGTACTGTGAATCATCAACAAGTTCGGATAGATAAAAGGACGAATCAGGATTGATTACATCGCGCAGAATTTGTTTCTCATTTTGCCGATAGATAACAGTTAAAACTTTCTCTTCGGAAATATCAACCTCTTCTTGCTCGACTTTAGGTTGAGTGGAAACATTTTCTTTTGGCACGAGCATCCGATCCTTTGCCTTCGCGGAAAGCATACCTTTGCGATAATTATCGCGGTCTGATTCCGCCTTAGCGAGTTGTTCTTTCAATTCTTCGACAGTTTCTGTTGATTCTTGCGAATCAACATCATCCTCTTTCGATGACTGATCATTGTCATCAGGAGTTTCTGTTGATTCTTGCGAATCAACATCATCCTCTTTCAAATCTTTTTCTTCTGACATATTGTTTTAAACCTTGTTTAAAGCCGCTTCGGTCAACGGCCATATATTGATAAGATGCGGGGAGAAAGAAAGGTGATTCTTTCTCCCCGCGAGAGAAGCCGTAACGTAGGTTTCTGGGGGAGTGAACCTTAGATTCCTCTGTTTTGGCTTCTTACTTCTTGGCTCAGAAGCTCACTTAGGGAATCACTCCTTTTCAAGATGATTCCCCCAGTGAGCATCCAAGTTTTGTAAAGAACAATTTAAGAATTCAAATCTTTTTTCTCTTTCTGCAATTTATCAAACAGTCTCTTTGATTCACCAACAAGATAAAGTAATTCCGTTCTCTGCCCAATCAAGCGACAATACGTTTCCCGATCCACGCCAAGTGCAATACTTTTCAGGAGTTGAAGATCACGATAAGTAAAATATGATTGGAACCCGCGCTGTCCGAAAAGAGATACCAACCAATCATCTTTCGCTTGTTCATCAATACCATCGTACTTCTTCGGGCCATGTTCCCCCAAAAGCCGCATGAGTAATCGAATGAACCACCAGCGCATATTATTTATCCTGTCCGCCGACAGAATCATTAAAGGAAACATATCTCATTTCCGTTGTAGTATCTTTTGTTTTTTCTTTTGTCATATCATTGACAACAATTTCTGAAATCTTAAACGTTGCCCGTACGGGCATGTCCTCATGTTCTGTTTTCTCACACTGGTGAAGTTTTAAAGTAATCGAATAATCTCCCCCTGTCTTCCAGTTCAGAATTTCAGGAATTTCTTCAGCATCAAAAATAATCACGCGCTCTGTCCCTTCAAGTGTTCTTTCAAACATATCGTGCATCATACTTGTGCTCCGGTTAATTGTGGAAGTGACTGCATTGATGGCCCGCCAATTTGCGAAAGTATCTCACCGATACCGCCGCCTTGCAGCTGTGGCGTAGCTATTGGTTGTTGTAACTGCTCTTGTTGCGTTGCCGACTTTTCAGCAGTTGCGAGATAACGTTCAGGATCATCATTAAACCGTTTCATGAAGTCTCTAAAAAATTCTTCTTTGTTCGCGGCAAATATCTCAGGGAAGAATGCTTGCACTGCCTGTAACTTTTCTGCCGCAAGCGCCATATCAAGCGCGCGTTGTTTCGTTCGCAATGATTCCGTTTGAACTTCGAGGTCATATTCCCACTCATCAAGATAATCCGATGCAAAGTACACTTTTTCAATACGCTTTCCTTGCATTCTTGCCATCTCCTCTTCAATGTCAATCTCCCCCTCAGACGGAAGATTTTCTTTTCCTTTCACCGCAACCATCTGCATCTCACCAATCACGCCATCGGAAAGTGTTGCGTTCGGCAGATTAAACTGATTTTGAAAAACCTTTTTCTTTTCTTTTCCGACAAGCCGTTCAACCTTTTTCATATTGGTCGCGTAGTGCAGCAGAATGTTCTCAATCCGCAGAATATACTTTTGCAACCAAAGGTCTTTCAGCATGACAAAGAAAAGTCCTTTCACCTCATCCGCTCGTTCATTGGCAATAACAATCTCGCGGGCCGTTGAACCAGAACCGGCAACACCTCCCTGCACCGCATCGCCACCCGCCATATCAAGTCCTCGAAGCACTGTCTCAAGCATGGAAAATTCCGCTTGCGAAACAGAATCAATCGGCATCGGCTTTACGCCATTGATGTTATTGACATAAATCTTTGTGTCACCAGTTACATACTCATCCTCAAGTTGGAAAGCATCACGATTCTGTACATCAATGAGCATCGGTGTTTGCAATGATCGATGCGTCTTATCAATCATGGCATTCAAGAACGAATTCGCCACATCTTGTTCACTCATCAAAATGTTCGGCAGACTATTTCCCCAAAAGAAATTGCTCTTTGCAAATGGCTCAAACACAGTCTTGGCGAATGGATAGTATTTCTTTTTTCGGCCCCAAAGAAGAGGGGCATAGAGAAGTTCAATGCCATTCGCCCAGATTGAAAATTCATCTTTTGCTTTGTTGTAATAACGAAGGACAATCTTACGCCGAGTGACATCGCCATCAAACATATTCTCACCATAGAATGTGGCAATCTCATCAGTTGAGAGTCCGGCAAAAGAAGGAACCGCGTCTGCGTTCTTATAATTGCCGAATTCAATATCAAAAGTATCCTCATCATAAAGCTCAAGCCAAATGACATCTGGTTGTTCTTGTATATCGGTGATATAGGGATTGCGAATATAGAAACGATTGAGCGGTATATCTTTTTCAATAGCCCGTGACTCAACTTCCATTTCTTCTTCTTTCCATTTTACTTTCCCATCAATTTGATCAAAAGACTCAATGATCTTTCGCTTCTGTTTTGTTTGCAGATAGCCGTCGTACTTGATAACCGTACCATTCCCCGAACAATTCCAAGCGTCAAAGAATGAAATCTTCTCGGGATTATTACCGCGTTCAACGTATGAAGCATGAAGAAGATTCTTCATGACTTCCGCTCGCTTGAACGACAACTGATTCGCTTCATTCACCGCGTTGATAGCAATCTTCGGGACATCCTTTGCCACGTTCGCCACCATTGCTTTCAACTTATTTCTTGTAAACGGCGTGAAGACATTTGCCAGATGCGCCTCCTTCCCTTGTGCATCGCGATCCATCACATAAGAGTTGAGTCTCTTTTGCGAATCATCAATAAATTGCACAAGCGTCCGATCGTTGAATTCAGCATACGATTGCGCCATCACATCGTGCATCTCTCGCAACGCTGTATACACAAAAGTTTGCCGCTCTTCTTGTTCAGCAGTTGGTATCCAATCTTTTAAATTGTTTTCATTCTTTTTATGCTTTGCCATAGATTCAAGCCATTCTTAACATGACTTTCTCTTTCTTGCGTTTTTTCTCACGCATTGCTTTTTGAAATAACAAATTCTCTTCTTTCTTTGGATCAAGCGGTTTATATTTTGTCATCATGCCATACCGAATAGCATCGAGACTATGGGAAAAATGATGCTCAGGAACATTGAGAATCTTCCCATCCTTATCAGTCTGCCACAAATAGTTTCGATATTCCTTGATGACATTCACCGAACGTTTTGTCACTGACATCCGCTCCCCTTGGACATACTGAATGCCTTGTTGTACTGACCCTGGTCCCTTCGGAGCCGGCAAGATATTGATGCCGTATCCGTAAATCTCATCAATGGATTTTGGCTCGGCTGAATCCGCCATGATGGGAGCTTGATCTTTTATTTTTAAAATATCCGCGATCTGCTTATTACTCAGCCCCTTTTGAAATGTTATCTCATCAAGGATATAACCACCATTGTACGTGTAGATCGCTACAATGGCCGTAGGATCGTTTGAATAGCCAAAGTCGAGTCCGTAACTCATCAATCGCGCCTCATGCGGTATTTCATCAAGGAGTTGCCAATTATTAAAAATCTTGCCACTAATCTCTCCAAGTTCTCCGAGGCCATATACTTTCCACCAATTTTTATTACCTTTACGCTGTTCAATACTCTGGACGATATTCTGTGATAATGCCTCGTTATCTTTATACGTCACGATACAATGGCCAACGTCATTGCGCTTCTCTTTCACTTCCTCATCAAACCAGTAGCTGGAGACTGGATTCCAATCTATATAAACAAAATCATTGGTACGAACTTCAAGCTGATCAAACGTCTCATAGGGAACATTATTCGCCTCATTGATAAACAATCTATCTCGTCTCGGCCCTCGAACTTTCCCTGGTTGATCGGCAGAGAAAAATTCAATCTTTGATCCTGTCTCAAATGAATAGGTATAATCTGAACGATTCCAAGCCGCATCTTTAAAGTAATTGTGCGACTTCATGATCATGAGAAAATCTTTCATCACCCCCCGTTTCAGGTGAGGAAAACTCTCCGAAACTACACTTGTCAATGTCGGTGTTGTATCACTCTGACAGTTATCAATCAGCAATAAGAGAATTGATACTGTCTTCGACGCTCCCGTCCCCCCTTGCACCGCTCTGATTCTCTGGCGCAACTGATTGATCTTTTTTGTCGCCGTCGTTATCGAGTACAACATTATCTTTTTGAGTTATGCCTGCGATGATCGGAATTGGTTTACCACCACTTGTCACATCAGTCGTTTGGTGAGGATGGCCCTCAGCCATTCTGAAAAGTTCTTCATGAGAAATTTTTTTCAAAAAATTCTCTTTCTCCTCATCAGTCATATCAATGAGTTTCCTTCGGAGAAAATCTTTCATTGTATCTCTCGGACGACCAGATGGATTACCACTAAAACCTTTCTTCAATGTGCCGTCTGCATTCCTTTCCGGCTTATATTCTTGATTTTTCTTGTTACCAAGATTTGTTTTTTCCATTTTGATGTCACTTAAAGGCAAATCAGGGCGAAGATGAAAACTTACAATCCATTGTACTTTCACTCGCCCTGTTCGTCCTTTACTTTTTCTATAATGGCAGCAATTTCCTTAAAAGGATGCGAACCATTAAAAAAAGCGATCAAAGGGCCGAAAAGTCATCCTGATATAATCTGGATGATTCTTCGATTCTTTGATCGCTTTTCAATCTGACAAGCATCATACTCCTCCTTTTTTATCTCACTGCCATAATCCTAGCGTGATTTCCAAAGGTTGTCAAGCCATTCATCCAAATAATCCTTGCTAGGCAAAAGGCCAACAAAGGGAGGAGGGAGGGGGAGGACACCTCA
>Ga0208957_1000327_pt1 | contig 41613 bp, 59 predicted proteins | sample RifOxyA1_FD_184029 | JGI IMG/M metagenome (GOLD analysis project Ga0208957, IMG submission 184029) | Groundwater microbial communities from Rifle, Colorado - Rifle Oxygen_injection A1 (SPAdes) | ecosystem: Environmental > Aquatic > Deep subsurface > Groundwater | place: Rifle, Colorado, United... | reverse complement strand
CCCGCGTGCCATTCTAAACTTTTTAGTACCCGCTTCAACTTCCGGATTTGCTTGTCCTTTTTATCCATCTATATCGCTCCTTTTAAATTCCACCTCGCTCAACCCGATAATCGTACGGACTCCTAACTTCAACTAACCGGCACATCCCACTAATCCTGGAACTGAGCCGGTCATCGCCGCTTTGCCGGGATAAATCGCTGATGAAAAGATTCGAGGTAATCACCAGTCCGTTGCGCTCCATGAGGGAACGCTTATCTAAAATATCGGTCAGGATATTCAACGCAAAATCCGAATTTGCCGCCTTGCCCATATCATCTATAACCAGAACATCTACCGCAACCAACTCTTCTATCTGCGCAGTTTCTTCTTCTGGTTTTACCAATCGGAAACGATTTATCAGCTCGCGCATCGTCAGTTTGTCAACTCTTTTGCCGGCAAGCATGGCGCTTCTGATTATGGCAAATGCGAGATGGGTTTTTCCCATGCCTGGCGCTCCCCAGAGGTATAGGTTCTCTTTATCTGAGTTAAAATTTCTACACGCATCAACGGCAGGGGTTAGTCCGTCAAAGATTGTAAAATTTTCAAAGGACAATTTTTCAAAATTTCTCTCTGAACCGAATATCCTTTTAACCTTTTTCAGCATGGAAATTTTCTTCTCTGCATCTTTTTCTAATTTTTCATCACAACCGTAGCATCGCCCTGACTCTTTCAGCTTGGACCATTCAATCCCGCATTTAGGGCAGGCAATCCAATTAAACTTCTCCCCCCTGGCCAGCCAATGGCAGACAAAACAGGTTTCGCCTACAAAACTGGTTTTATCAGCCTTGCACTGCGGGCACTGTTGCCGGGGTTCGCAGGTGATTATATTTCCCCGGCTTATAACCTGCTTCGCCAACGACTCTACCGCCTGTTGCTGTGGATCCTGAACCGCTTGCTCCATTTTGACCCCCTATTTCTTTGTAGTCAACCCAATCCTCCCAACAATTAAACCACGTTGAACCATTTTTAACAAAACCTTTCTTTACTCGATCACTGGCTAAATAGTTTTCAAGGGCTTGCTTACACCTGGCATGATCATCTACATTTAAAATTGTAGCTTTAAAATGTCTTAATGCTTCTTTTCTTCCATCTTTATTTGGATATTTGTCCCATACTTCTTTAAATAATATTTCAGTATCAATATTACTTAAATCGTTAGAAAAGCCCTTATCCTTATCCTTATCCTTATCCTTATCCTTATCCCTTGCCCTACCCTTGACCAACCCTTTGCCTACCATACAGTACCCTTTTGTTGATTCGTGATGATTTATAAGAGTTAAAACGCTTTTATGAGGTATTGACTTTTCTGACAATTTTCCGTATTGAAAAGAAACGAAGTCCTTTACGTGCCAGTAGCCTTCTGTTAGCTGTTGGACCCGAATCTTGCCGGCGTTAAATGCTTCCAATGCCTCCATTTCCGTTAGCTGTTCGCCAATGCAAAAAGAGGCCATTTCAAAGTCCGATTTCCATACACCGGAATTGTCGCATTCGTCAAGTATGTAAAACCAAAGACATTTCAATTTTGAAGAGAGTTTCCTAAACCAAGTATCGCGCCATTTTAAAGTAGAAGTGAATCGTTTACTCATATTGAGCAACCGTTTCAATCATATCAGTAAATTCTTGAATATTTTTTATCATAAAAAATCCCCCTGGACCCAAAGTTGGTGACAGAGAGCGCCAGGGGTTAAAACAAAAACCGTCCCAAATTGCGCATTGATTTTTAGGTCAAGAGGCGTGGACGGTGTCTTAAATTTGGAACTACTCGCTGTCACCATACCTCATCCTACCAAAATAAATCCAAACAAGTCAAGCGCCATTTTGTGACGGTTTTAAAAGGCAAAAAAAAGACTCCAGTTTCCTACAGTTAGATAAACGACGTTTGGCCATGCTGGTCCTCATTAAATTCTTGTCTCGCCTTCCAGACAATCGCTCTTCTGCCGGTTGCTGGGTTTACTTCCCTGGACCCGGAATCAACTATCATGCCGCGGTCTGATAATTCAGTGACCCTTCCAGACACGCTGTTTATTGGCCAGCCAAGCCATTCCGAAATTCTGAAAAGAGGTAGTCCGTTTTTGGAAACAATAAGCGTTTCAAATACTCTTAACTGCCGCTCGGATAGGTTCTTTCTTACGCTTTCCCATGACTCAATTTGAGTGTCTCGGATCATGCCTTTTTCCCTGCCCTCTCGCTGCATGAAATCCAGTGCGGAACGTACCCTTTTGTCCCGATAACTCCGCGCTTTGTCTCGTAGTAGGTGTCAACGTATGGGATCCCCATTGCAGTAACCCTGGCCGCATTTACAGCGCAAGACAGAAAGCTGTTTTGATCGAAACTTTCTACCAGTTCGGGGTCCACTATCATCCTGTGACCCTTCCTTCCTGTTACCAGCATGATCGGCTTACCGCAAAAACGGCAGTTTGATTTTAGGCTCATTTATCAATACCGATCAGATCGAAAACAAAAAAACAAAATTTTACAAATAGAGCAAACAAAAAAGGAAAAATAAGAATCGCCATAATAGTCGCCATAGCGTCTTCTATCATATCTTCCTTTCCGACCGCAGGTTGAACGATATTTCCCTGTACACTTCAATCTTTGCCTTCAAAACTTCAATCGCGTTTTTTAGTGATCTGTAGGAACTTTCCTTAACAACAAGTGGTAAGCGGTAATTGTCGTAAGTCGCCATTTTCGCCATGGAATCTATGTCCTTAACGGTCGCCTCGCTGTACTCCAATTTAAGCATTTGGAAATTTTTGGCCAGTTCATTCTCGTACATCGCCTCAGCCTTTAGGTGCTCAAAAATGGCGGCATCGAACTCGAACATCTTCAGCTCGTAGCTCTTTACCGCCTCTTTCAATTCTTCGTTGACTTCGAGGAACCCTGACATTAAGAAACAACGTCCTTTGATACCGCCTTGACACCCGGTACGCTCATCCCTTCTTTCAGCGCCCTGGCCATGCCGTTCAGCGCCACCATGTTAGGATCCAGCAGTTCCAGTGGGTACAGCCCACCAGCAACAGCCCTAATCAGCTCTATCTTGTTTGAGACCTCAGCGGACCATGCCTTCTTGTAGCTGATACCTGCCGGTTTTTCCACTTTCGGCAGGACTACCGATACCGGAACTACCGGAGCGCTAAAAATGGCCTCTGCCTGCTCAATTTCGCCATCCTGGACAGCTCGTTCAGCCGCCTGGGCCCTGGCTTCCTCATCCTGGCGCCTCTGCTCGGCCCGGACCCTGTCCTGCTCTTCCTGCCTGAGCCTTTGTTGCTCCCTATCCCACTTAACCAGCGCCGGGTTGATTATCAGCTCCGCCTTTTCTATGGGAGCTATTACCTCTTTTTCCCTGTCCCTGATCTCTTGTACCACGGCGTTGGCCTTGTCTTTCATTGGCTTGAAGAAAGCAATTGCCTTCTGCCTGATGCCCCTAAGCGACAGCTTGTAGTCTGCGCATCGGAGATAACTGGCCTGATCCTTGATGTCGGCGGCCAGATCTTGGGCCTTAACAAGGCAGGAGCGGCTCTCCATCTTGATCGTTGCTTCCTGGTGCGGAACCATGTCAATCGTCGGCTCTTCTTCCAGATTTTCCAGCGATACGGGACTCTTCATGATGGTCCTCCTATGTTGTGATTTCTTTTCCAGTAAAAAACGGAGACTGCCGATAACCATGCCATCCTGTCTTCCAATTCCCCAAACTTAGTCAAAACATATTTCCCAGTTGCTTTCAGTTGCAGTACGTATTGGTCTTTAATAAATAAGGAGCCCCCAAGGCACATGGCGTAAGCCCACAGCTGGCAACCTGCCCATGTTGGCGCAGTCCCGCTCTTTAAATCAATCAGAACTTCTCGTCCATTCATAATTCCTGTCCTGTCCAGCGTTCCACAATAGAGATGGTCCTTATTGAAAACCATTTCCTCAATTAAAATCGGTTTGAACCCTGTATCTTTTCTGAACTTCTCATAAGCCCGGACCCTGCCGCTAACCCTGGGATCCAAATGCGAAACAGCGAATGATATGCCTCTATCTAAATACTCGCAGGCGGCGTGGACAGCTTCACCAATCTGTCTCCCTTCGTCCGTGTAAAAGGCGGTAGAGATAAATCCCGTGTCGCGAAGGATTGTGGTTACTGAAGGATATTCTTTCCCATCAACAAGATACACATGATCATTTTTTCTTAGCGTTATTTCCACGTAGCACCGCACAGAACATTTCTTATTGATGTCTTGCTTACCATGAATTTTTCTGACAATGCCTTTTTTTTAACACCAGATTTATATAAAACTCTAATTTCATTTGCATTGATTGCGTTTAATTTAAGCCCAACTCCTCTATGTCTATTCTCAGTATGAGTTACAGCTTCAAGGTGGTCAGGATTAACACAGAAGCGATTGCGGCATAAGTGATCTAACTGCATTCCTTTTGGAATTTCTCCTTTTGATCTCATGAAATAAACCCTATGAGCTGAAATATTACGTATTCCTTTATAGTAACATGGCCCGGAGTACCCATTTGACCGTATATGACCATTCCAACGCCAGCATCCATTTTCAAGAACAGTGTGTCCTGGATTGTATCTGGAGTTATGACTAACAACAAAACGCATTGGCTTTCCTTTAAATTTGTTTTTATATCTGTCCGTAACCTTTGCGATTGTGGTTTTTTTCCCACAACCGCAAAGACAACATCCCTCTTCAATTTTTTTAACAACTTCAGACATGTAAGGCTTCAACCTCTTTTTCTGTTAGGTCTCCAGCTTCTTTAATCTCCATTATCGTAAGCCCGCCATCGTACGTCTCAAACGATATTTCAATGTTCGTTCCTTCCTGCTTTGCCGCCACCGCCATGGTTGCCAATTTTGAGTCCATGGTATGGTATGCCTGCCCGTTGTCGCCGTGGACAATGTAGAGCAGGTCAACCTTTCCTTTCGGGTCCTTTATGGCTTTCTTCATCACCTTTGAGACGCCGATATAGACGGTCCCGGCCTTGGGAGCATCAGGAACAATTGCCAGAATTGCGGGAGGGGGAGGCGGCACTTTATCCCTATCTCCGTTGCCGTTTGTTGGCGCCGGTTGCGATTGCTCTGGATGCACCACCTGCGTGTCAACGATCTTTTCAGGCATGAATGGATTCTTCGCTGTCGTCACTTCTTCCAGCCCTTCCATTTCCTCTTTTATCCCGAAGCCTTTAAGGAAGTCCGCCCAACCGTCGCGCAGAACCCATGACTTGCATCTCCATCCGCACATCCTCTTCGGATATGATTTGTGCGTGTTTTTTCCAGCCAGTCCGGCAGTTTCCGCATCCTTCATAGAGAAGGTTCTTACAATCTCTTCCTTCTCTCCCTTTCTCTTTCCGCGACAAGTGGCAGTTTGGGTTTTTTCATCCCAAGTTTCATTAAGATATTCGCAGGTTCCCGACGCCCGAACAATCGCAACCACTGCGTCACCGTAAAGGACTGGCTTTCCGCTGATCACGGCGATATTTTGTAGTGCCTGAAGCGGCTTTAAGCCAACTTCAAGCCCCATCTGAATGGCGATAAGTACGTCTCCTGCCTTTCCCTTGAAACAATCCGGGATCATGCTGGACTTTGCTATCAGTTCAGCATACCTGACGGCCTCTTCGAGCGTTTTAGGCTCTAAAGAGAATCCGGGACTGACTATTGCTATAGACTTAATTTTATCTTCATCTTTGCTCATTTTGGTCCTCCTTTTTGGACTCTTTTTTTATTCTTGTGATGAAACGGCGGAATAATAGTCCTGCTCCTTGCATCAATTCTTTGGTTGTAAAGCCGATCAAGTTCTAATTGATTTTTCTCTGTTTCCTTGACTAATGAAACCCTCGAATCCATAAATCTATTTCCCATGTTTCACCACCACGCTCCCCTTGTTCTCAAACGCCCTCTGCGCCACGCGGTCAATCCCCGCCACTATGTGCGCGCCCAGGTACAGCACGGACACTATCAGGATTAGCGTCCAGTAGGTACTGCGGCGCTCTTGTCTCATATCGCCATCACCTCGTCAATTTCAGTTTTTACGTAACAGGAAATACAGTAAGCAAGGCTTTTCCCTACTATTAAATTAAAGAAAACCATGCTCTTAAAGTTGCCGTGGCAAATATCACAATGGTTGGAAAATGTCGTAGTGTACTCCCTGGATAATAGAGAGTTACTCTTCATAAAAAAGACCCCCACCGCCAACACGCAGGGATAAGGTGAGCGTCAGCAAGCAGGGGTTTAAATAAAAAAGCAAACTGCCTCAAGACAGTTTGCCTGTGAAATTTATTTTTTACTCTATCCCTGCGTTTCATTAAGAACAGTATAGATTATATACCTTTTTTTGTCAAGCCATTTTTTAAAAAACTTTTTACCGTCTGAAAATTACCTCCATGATCTGAAACCGCCAACCCGAACGGCAGCATACATCAGCTCGCGCCGCCATAATGGAACCCCCTCAACTTTCATGGCTTCCAAAAAAACAAGGTCGGCTTGCCGCCTGGTGCAGATATGGGGAACGGTTCGGTATAGGTGATCGTGAATTGCGGCGCTCGCATGGGCTGTGTTGCCAGCCAGAAGATAGGAAAGAGGAAGTCGAGGGACGGAGGCAAAATCTGTTTGGCTCCCTGCCTGAGCCGTTACCGTTCGCTGCAGTATCGCACTGTAGAAAACAAGATCAGCGCCAAGCTCCCAGCGGGACCTACCATGCTTCTCATCGCCAAGGTCTCGGAGCTTGGTTACTTCAAGGGAAGTTAGAAATTCAGCTTTTCCGCTTGTTGCGTTCATGGTGCGCCTCGCTTGCGTCAAGCAGTTGGTTCCTATACTCGGTTTTGATTACCTTTCCACAAATGCAAGTGCCGTGCGTGTCGCCCTGCACCACCGTGACCCTGTGCCGGTCAAACCTTGCTTCATCCTTGCGGAGGATTCGGTTTCGGTTCAATGTAGAGCCCCTGGTTCATGCAGCTTGTCTCTCCGTTCTGCATGGCCTCCTGTTCAGCCCAGATGCGGCGCTGCTCCTTGTCCTTCTCGCGCTGGCTCTTCTCGAACAGTTCCGATCCATTTAACCGGAAATACCAGGTCTTGCTGAATATCGTTGGAATCTTGCTGCTCAACCAGCTCATTTTTTGAAGTAGCCATCCAAGAGCTGTTTGTTCCTCTCCGCGCGGGCATTCTCCAGCTTGTGGTACTCCCAGGCGCGCATGTAGTTGTACCCGTAGGACCCCATGGGCGACGTTTTGAATGTGCAGTCCGTTGTGTCGTACCTCTGCGCGTCCTTGTACCCTCTCTTTGCCCCCATAGAGGCACAACCTGGCAGAAAAAACAGCCCTAAGGCCACTACCGGTAGTATTCCAACCCAATCCGGCATTCTCTGTATCATTTCTTTCCTCCCTTGTCCCTGTCTATTATACCCCAAATCAGCCGCCCGAACCCTATAAGGAAGGCCGCCGAAGAGGCAAACTTGTCCACATTGGCAGTGATCTGAGCCAGCATGTCCGGGGTCAGCTCTACGCCGTAGTGGGCTGCCATGAACCCGCCGGCAAGAGCAACAGCGCAGCCCTGGACCCTCCTGGACAGCATCCAACCGCCTTCCTTACCTGTGTCCTCACGATAAGCCTTTCGGAGATTTTTACCGAGAATTATTAAACGACCATATTTAAGCAATTTACCCATTTTCTTCCTCCTTGCCTATTGACATTTAGGCGTATGTTTTCCTATAATAACGAACATGATAAGGGAAAAAGGGCTTGAAACAGCCATAGAATTTATTTGTAGGCACGAAATGAAAGCAAATATAAAAACAGGTCTTTGCCATGCCTGCAAAAATATATTTTTTACTTACAATTTCAGCCCCTCTTGTTGCAGCAATAAATGCGCCCGATCCCTCGTCAGAAAAGGTGGCTTTATTAGTTGCAAAACGTGTGGAAAAAAAAGGTATTGCTCTCCGAGTCAGATGGGCGTTTTTTGTTCCATTAAATGTTGCCAAATAGCATGGAAAATAAAACACCCTCTTTTTAAGGGGCAGTGGACAACCATGAAATCCGGATACAGAGGTAAAACAATAAGAGATCCCATATCTAATAAAAGCATAAGACTTCTTGAGCATAGAGAGACAATGGAAAAACATCTCAACCGCAAACTCAGACGGTTTGAGAGTGTTCACCATAAAAATGGAATACGATCTGACAATAGAATAGAAAACCTTGAACTCTGGAGTGTTCCAGGCCAAACTATCGGTCAAAGAGTTACTGATATTATAAGTTTTTGTGTTAATCATTACCGTAAAGAAACAATTTCTATGCTAAATCCGGATGGCTCCGCCAGCCACCAAAATTCTCGAACTTTTCCCAGTTGATCCGAGGTCGTAAAATAACCTTCCCAGTAGCGAACTTACATTTTAGGTCCAGAGCCCGCGCTTCCGCAACGAAGAAACTATCAACGATCATCCCGGTATGATAAGCGTCGCCTTTCTTGCGGTCAGGATGAGTGTCAGTAGATTCAATGAAAAAGCCAATATCACCCACTTTTGGTAAAAGGGCAGGAACAAAGAAAGCGAACTGATTGGCGCATCCATCCGGGCAGGACAACCCGTTCTTCCTGAACACGAACTCATTTTTTTCTGAGCAGTCAAGATACTCCGGTTGCTTCCCCATGTCCGTAACTTCGGCCCCCCACTTATAGGGTATTCCAAGACAGCCCCTCGCCGTCTCCGCCAGGGCTTTCCTGATGACCTCTTTCTGGTGCGCGTCCAAGCTCACTTTACACCATTCCTTATCAAGAGAGTCTTGATCTCGCTGGTAACATCCCTCACCTCGCGCACGTCGTCCTTTACTTCTGATATTTCTGAACGGAGCTGAGTAATGTTGTCGTCAATTTTCAAATTGATCTGCTCCTGCCGGGCCTTGAAACTTTCGAGAGTTATTACGTCGCCGGTTGAGTCGGAAAGATGGGCGTCCAGCTTCCTTTTTATGTCCCTGATCTCTGTATAGCTGACGTAATCTCCGTTTCTCTTTTTGAGGAACATTGGTATCTCCTTGTAGGCGACGTAAACGATTAGTCCGCCCACCAACCCAAATTTGTCCAGCATTTTCAAAAACAGTTCTTCCATATAGCACCCCTATCGCGGTTTTCCTGGCACAAAACAGGTAAAGTTCTTGGCGTTTGCTGGGTCCGCATTGAATACCGTAAAACTTCCCGGCAGACCGCCCAAAGACCGGATTCTCACCGACATCGTGGAAGTGTCCGCATCGTACGCCTCCGAACAGACTGGGATCCCCAGCTCCCTGGCATTGAAACTAACGGTTGACAGGGTTACGGTCTCCTGCGCCGCAATGGCGCCGCTGGCGAAATAGAGGACGTAGCCCTGGTAGATGCTGATATTGGCAGAAGAAACGAAGATATTTGAGCCGTTGACAGTGACAGTGCTGGCGTTTACCTGCTCTATCGTGGCGCTGTCAACGTGGACCTCGGCCCACTTGGTAGTGGCTGAACCCAGACTGTAGGTCAGGCCGGAGGAGGGTATCAGGTCGAAAGGGCGTGAGCTGTCGTCCTCTGCGTGGCGATGGATGTCCATCGTTTGATAAATTTCCCTGAAGTTCTCTGAAACGGCCGGGTCCGGGACTTCGTAGGGAGGTTGCTCCGATCCATCTATCCGGCAAGGGACAAGAAGCAAGAAAAACATGATATTCAAAAAATAAATCCTCATTGTCACCTTAAATCTCCTATCCCATCTAAAATTATTGTCCTCAATTCCGGCATACCTTCCGCTTCTTTTGGCTTGGATCGCTTTTCCATCTCCCGGTACCTGTCAATCTGCCTTTCAATGCGTGTGATCGCCCCATGTCGAGAATGAACCTTTTCCTTCTCAGCCGTGGAAAGTTTGCTTGTTTTTTCCTTTATAGCTTTCAATGACTGTCTGGTCTCGTCCCTCATCTCGTAGTAGTCCTGCAAGTTCCTTCCTGCGGAAAAATACCAGTCCCTGATGAACGGGTTGGAAATTGGCTTCCCAGTCACAAACCGCGTCACCCTGCCCAGATACCCCTCAATGAGATAGTCAATCTTTATGGGGGAAAGATTAAGCTTATCTCCCATGAATTTGGCAAATTTAGATGTGTTGTCATTGAATCTCTGTCTCGGCTCCATCCCTTCAAACCATTTGCCTTCCAGCGGCCTTACCTTTGGGTAGTCCCTGGTGTTCGTGGCCACCCCAATTAGCGGCTTTATCAACTGCGGCAACCATGAAAAGAAAACCCTTGTGGGATCAGTTACGTTGAACTGGTCAGGAAGAAATGCCGTCGCCCCTGCCGCATAGTCGCCCGCCGAGTATTTGGCATCCATTGCAATATCTGCCAATGCCATGTTGATGATATGTCCAATAATACCCATCTGTTCGGGAATCCTCAGCTTGACCAGTCTCTTTCCGTCAGAATGGGGCAGCCACAGATAGTTGGCCAGCTCGTTCGGTTCCAGGTCTTTGTATGCCTGCTTCTGTTCCTTTGAAGCCCGTTTCATCATGTAGGCGAACGATCCTATAATGGATGCGGTGATGGCCGCCACCACAAACAGCGCCCGGTTCTTCGTATCTTTCTGTCCCAACGTTCTGCCGAACTGAGCCAACACCTGGATGCCGGGATTGAAAAATGGGATGGACTTGATCAGTGATGATCCGCCCCACCATCTGCCCGTGTGATGGAACGGCACAGATACCCGCCCGGCATCTTCCATGGCCACAACCTGGCTGTGCCCACTCATCCTGGACTTGATATACTCCGTTCCTCTTGTGGCAAATTCGCTTACCTTTACTGGCCAGGAAAGAAAGTCAAGGCCGTCTTCTATTGCCTTGGCGATTAAATCCAACCCCTTTTTCTCTTTCGCCAAAATCTTGAAAAGTTCCTCTGGCGGGGTGTCTTGGTGCCGGACGAATGTCTGCCTTTCTCCACCCATGACCATGTACTCCTCAAAAAATTCAGCTTCTTTGCTCCCATGCTTCCACAGAGCTTTTGAAATGTTCTTTAAAGCATCGTAAATTGGGATCATCTTGTTCCTGGTCTGAGATGCGGCGCTGATCTGGTCAATTAGGAAGTTCGTCGGCGCAAACAGGGGATAGGTGCCAGTTGTCCCCTTGGTGAACCACCGGGAAGAAGTCTTCATCAGTTTCTCGAAGATACCAACGTCTTGATAGCTCATCAACTCGTCAACCACCTTCTTTATTTCCTTGGAAACCAGTATCGGAACCCTTTTCCCGTTCCTGTCCCTGGCCATGATGATATTGGTGTCCTTTTCCTGGGGATATGTTATCCTTCCGTTCCTGGTGTCATAGGACGGCTCCAACGGTAACTTTTGAAACAGTTCAGGGAACTGGTCGGCAAGTCCCCCGATCTTATTGTAAACCATCTGCCTGAGACTTTTGCGCATGATCTCCGCGCTGTCAGTGATGAGGGAATAGAGGGGATTGATGATTGACAGCTTCGATCCCTTTCTTCCCAGCAGAGAAGATACCTTGGTCTTGCCAACCCGCACGCCCGGCAGTGCCTCTCCGGTGCCTATGATGTCATCGTAAACGTCACGCTTAAACGAAGCGTACCCTTCGATGGATGAATACCGAGACACCTGCCCGCTTGTTATCAGTCCCACGTCACCATCTGCCATCATTTCAAGGTTGGACTGGTTGTAGAGATCGTAGGTCTTGGCGAACTCTGTAAATGTGGCCTTGCCTTCTTCGTAGGCGCTATCAATAACGGCTTTATCGAAACCGTCTCTTTTCAGTATTTCTTTCGCCTGTCTGTAAATTTCAATCTTTTTCTTTAGTTCGGCTATGTCTTTCATTGCCATTATAGATGGAGATTTCATTAGATCGTCAATTCTTTCCCTGGCCGCAATCGCTACCGCCTCCAGCTTGTCCAATTCCTGGTAGAGAAAATGTTGCCTCCGCGCAATGAGCCAATGAGAAAAATTGTCAACCAGTCCTTTCTTTTGCAACTCATTCACAAAGTCAGAGATACTTTTGTCCGTGTCCTTGCTGAAAGATCCATTCTTATACGTCCAGTACCCCCTCTTTCCGTTAATATTGTTGAGTATGAAATGGTTTACGTTATTGTATTGCCTCGCCCACAGTGACGGATCTGATGCCGTGCGCTGGACCCCGGCCTCGCGGGCCAGCTTTTCTATGGCGTAGAGATTGTCTGCAATTTCGCTTTTAATCTTGTCCCAGAAATTGAGGTAGGAGTCTTTAATCTCATCCTGTTGAAACTTGTTTGTCATCCTGGCCCCAACCTTGTCAAGGTTGCTCAGGTTTTGGTACTCCCCAAGAACTTTCCTAAAATCAGCCAGCATGTCCGTGTATATCGGCCTGTAGAAAGAACCACCGCCCTTCAGGTACATATTGACCAGCTCTGGGTACTTGCTGTAAAGCTCAGATGGTGATTCCACTGACTTCTGAAACAGAATGGCCAAACCTTCCTCCATGCGCGTTTCGAGTTTGTGCGTCTTAACCCCGCCGGGGTAGTATTCGACGTACAGCTCTGTTAGCTTTTTTCTGACCTTCGCGTAAACCGTGTTGTAGATTGGCGTTCCGGTCTTGGATGATCCTATTTTCCTCATCAGAGGTTCAGCCGTGGAATACTTCTTGCTCATGGCATGAAAGGTCTCATGCACCGCCACGCCAATGTCGTTCAATGCGTTCAGATAGACGTTGCCTGTCTTGGGGAAAAATACGCCTTCTGTTCCCCTGGGGTTGTAGGTCTCGCCTATCCTGTCAGCGTACTTCTTGGCCACGTTCTTTATCTTTTCGGACAGCTTGAAATCTTCTTTAGCTGTGGCTCCTTCCGCTGTCACCTTCTCGATCTTGTCAATCTGAGTGGAACCCTTAGCCGCTGATACGCCTTTGCCGCCTGCCTTTTTAGGCGCGCCTTTTATGGCTTTCGCTCCAACCACTGATTGATCGTTACCTGAAAAATGATGAGGACTTGCCTCGCTTTCCGGCCTGGACCAAAACACAACATCGCCATCAATGACAGATAGGGAGTCCTTCAGGTACGCAGGATTTATTCCGGTCACAGGGATGGCCTTAGTTTTGTCAAGCATTGGCATAACAATGTTGCCAGAAGTAGGCTTAAATGCGGGCACTGTTTTTGTCTTAACTGGGATGCTAACGCTTTTTCCTCCAGACTTCGGGTCTCCAACCGTAAATTCTACGCTCTCTTTTGAAAACTTTGTTGCCATAATTACGCCGCGCCCTGCTTGTTTGATGTATGGCGCAAGTTCTTTTAATGCGGCAAGCGCCTGATCTTTGCTGAGAATAACCTGATACTTCATGTCCGAAGGGATAACTCCAGCTGTCTTGGGGTATTCACCATCAATGAGACGGACGGACAATGTCGTGTCTCCATCGGAAAACGAAAGCGAATTTTCTCCTAAACTAAGCTGAATGCTTCCCTCTTTCATGGCCTTCATTCCTGCAATTACCTTTCCCCCAACAACTGGAAGAATGTATTTCCCATCCTTCAATCCCTTAGCATTGATAGGCTCAAAATACATGCGCCGCCCATCAGTACCAACGATTTGCCCTTTTCCTCCCTTAACCTCAATGTAGGTGCCTCGAAGTGTGTGGCGCGTTTCGTCTTCGCTTGAAAATTTGCTGGCCTTCTCTAAAGAGTCAAGCAATGCGGAACGTTCAATGGTGCCGCCGTCTTTGGTGGTTTCTGGTAAGGCTGGGAAATCTGCGGGGTCCAGACTTGTCTTGTCCATGTTCTTTCCCATAATCTTGTATGCTCCAGGGGCAAGGTTTGACTTCGTTGTTAAAGCAACTTCAAGATCGGTTGCCATCATGTTTCCCTTGCTGTCAACTACAACATGCTGAAGGATAGGAAGTTTCGAGCCTTTATGGATTATTGACTTCATGGCGGATACTGCGTCGGTTGTCTTGGATGGTTTTTTTGTAGAGATTATTGGGTCATCAGCCACCGTCGCCGCTGCTGGCTTTTCGGCCAGAGGCACTTCAGGCGGCCTTTCGCTGATGGGCTTAGATGTGAGTGTTGGAGTAGCTTCAGCCGGCACGCTGGGGATGTGCTTGACCTCAATGGAGCCGCCGCCGGGCAGGGGGATGATGGTTGACGCTGGGGGATTTGATGGGCCGTATCCTTTAGGGGTGACATCCGTAATTGTAGATTGTATTTTCTTTCCAGCCAACCTACTCTCTCCAATGCTGGCCTGATCTTTTTCAACCTGGCGCCTGACTGATAAAAGCTCATCAGGGGATAATTTCCTTCCGTTAAATTCACCAGTCCTGAGCGTTAGCTGTCCCTCTGCAATAGAGTTGCGAACCTCCTGTACCTGTCTGGGGTCGGTTATGGTTGGTTTCTGTGGTTCGGGGGAGGGAGGGGTTACTTCTGCGGCTGACTGGCTGGGGCTGACGGTTTGTTGAACTTCACTTGTCGCCCGTCCGGGTACAATATCCCCGTCAGCTTTCCCGCCTTGTACAGAAGAAGCGGTTCTGCTAACCGTTGGGGATACTTCTTTCGAAGTTCTTGCGTAGAGTGTATCTTGCCCTTGGGGGAATTCATTTTTTGTTCCTTCCAGTTCATTATAACCCCGAACATACTCACTTGTCAAGGGGACGATATTCTTTATACCTTTCACCTCGTCGGAAATCCTGCCCTGAACATCTTTCCAGTTAAACCCAAACACGCCACTGATGGTTATGCCCTTGTGAGTCTTCCCCGTTTTTTTACCAACAGTTTCCAATTCAGCTATCATGTCCTGAACCTTTTGTATGTCTTGATGCACCTTGACTGGATTTAGCGGGTTCTTCCCTGTCAAGTTTAACGGCAGGACAAGCTCGTCACCTCCCCAAATTATAGGGGTATACCCAAGATCGGAAAACATCTGAACCAATTCCCTTATAAAATAGTTCGATCCCTCCATTGTCAGCCGCAGGTTCAAATCATGCAGGTTGTCAATGTCCAGCAACACCATAGAAGAGTCTTTTACAAGTTTGTCGTCAAACTTCCTGCGCATAAACATAAACCTTTTAGCAAGCCCGCCAAACCTGGTATCAGAAAACTCTGCTTTTGCGATTTCGTTTATGTCTGCAACATTCTTGGGTTCGCCCAGCTTTTCGATGGCCTTCCCTAAACCGCTCTTCCTGGGAACGTAGAAATTATCGGCAAAGTTCTCTGTCTTCACAATATTGTCAAAGGCGTACTTCTCTATGGGAGCCCTGCGTTCCACCGGCTCGACCTTGACGATTCTTTCCTTTGTTGGTGGGATTATGTTGGCCTCACTTTCAGCTTCAACCGTGTATTTCTTACCTGTTTCTGTGATCAATGTGAATTTTTGCAATACCTCAGCAGATTCCTCCGCTTCCTGTCCACTAAAAAATAGACCTTTTTTGCCTGAAATAGGCGGTTTTCCAGCTTCAGGGGGGGTAAGAGGCGCGGTGGGCGGTTTGGGACCAACTGGCGCCATCCCTGGGGCTGCTGGCGGCTCTGTGGGGGGCTTTTCTGCCACCATTCCCTCTCTTGGCGCCTGTTCTGCCGGCACAACGTCCTGCCTGGGACCTAAAGGGTAAAGCCTTTTGATCTTTGGACCGGAAGGAAAGCCCAGTTTCTTGCTTAAATTTGCGTACCAGTCTTCAGGATAAAGCAACTCTACTGCCCTGTCTGGAACGGTTACAGTTGTAGCCTTACCTGTCCTCGCGGTATGGTCGGCCAGGTCCTTAAAGCCGGGAGCCATGGTGTCCATTTTGTTCATGGCCGCTTCGCCGCCGTTCTTGTAGATGGCCTCAACCTTTTCAGTCGTCAATTCAACTGTGAAAGCTGGCAATTTTGCCTCTTTTACGGCTTTCCTGTAGGCAAATTTGTCGAATCCAGCTCCAGACAACTGCGCGGCTGCCGAAAACAGCGTAAATCCAGCCATGTTTCGCGCCATGCGCCCAGGAAGCGTCTCGTCGTCCTCGCCTTTTGTGAAGGCAGTAAAGGGAACCGATTCAACCGCGGAGTTGACTACATTGAAAATTCGAGGGTTTTTGGCTATCCATGTGGCAATAGCTGGCAGTTGCTTTGCCGGGGCTGTTATCAGTTTTGTCGCGTAATTTGAAGGAATGGCCTGGGCCAGAAACATGGCGCCATTCAACTGTTCCCTTCTGGAACTGGCCCGCATACCAAGAACTGTCGGATCGAGGCCGGGATCCCGTTTTAGAAGTGTCTCTTTTAAAAGCTCGTTTGATCCAGTTTCAATCTCTTTGTTTACAGCGTCTTCCCATAGCTGTAGCTCTTTCGGCTTCTCCCATGGAGTAGGCGGTATGACTTCCGGTGCGCGAATTTCAGGATCAATCCCTGTCCTTACCTTTGGTATGTTTATTTCCCCTGTAAGAGCGTCAAAACGGGGAACGCTTGGGGAGAGTTTAACTTCTGGCGGAATGTCCTGTTCTTGTTCCCATGGAGGCGGAGGGATAGAGCTTTCTGTCTCCCATGGAGGTGGCGGAATGTCTTCTTCAGTTTCCCATGGTGCAGGTGGAACTATTCTTGAACCCATCCGCCGGCCTTGGTGTAGCGCCACCACTTCTTTGTCTTGGGGTCCTGCCTTCTTGTGGCTGTTTCTGATCCGGTTGCTCCTGCCCCAGCGCCGCCCGATCCGTTAGAACCTCCTTCCTTCTTCTTGAAATAGTTGGCAAGCGCATCGCCCATCTCTCCTGCCTTCTTAACTCCCTTCCTGGCCATAGCCTTACCTTCCTGAATCAGGCTTGGGGTTTCTGGTTCTGCCCTTTCCTCTACCTTTTTTGCAAATGGTGAGGGGTCTGCACCGATATAGACAGACGCTTCGTAGGCTAATTGCCGTGTAGCTTCGTTCAATGGCCCAAGTTTTAATTCTTTAAGAGCATTTAAACGGATAGCCCTTGCGTCTTTTGACCTGGGCGACTCAGCGGAAGATCCTCTGGGTGGAGCGGACCGTCTTTGTTCGTCAGGTGGTCTTTCCCATTGATTTGTTTCATCGTTAAATAAAAACCCGCTCTTTGGCGACGGACTCATAGTCACATCTTCAAAAACAGAATTACGTATTGGGGATGCAACAGGATCAGCCATTCTTGTTTCAATGTAAGGGTAATCTTGGCCAAACCGTTCATCTCTTTTCATGTATTCTTTCCTGAATGAAGGTGTTCCTGGTTGACTTATATTATAACCAACAGTCTCTTCGCCTGTCTGTCGTTGCTCTGGAATTTTTCCTGTTTCTAAAACTGCATTGTATTCAGCAGCAGTTTTAATTGCACCAGAAACTATTCCCATTTTCGCAATTTGTAATCTTAATTCGTCGTCTTTTCTTTGCTGTTCCCTACGCCTTGTCATCATTCCCATGACGGTTCCCTCCTGTTATTTTCAAATTCAACCAAATATATCCATGCCGCTTCTAACAAGGTCAAGTCCCCCCTTAGCAATTCCCATAACATTCCCTATGGCATCAAAGCTATTGCCTCCGGTTCGTGTCTTCATGAATGTTTGATACTGATCGCTGGCCAACTGCTTATCCAGAGAATTTGTTTTAAATGTCAATTCGTCGTAGAACCGCTTTTCCGCACTGGTAAGCTCTTCTTTTTGTAGTAGTTTTTTGAAGAGGTTGTTGATAGTGTTGATCCTTTCGTTGCTGGATAATTCAGCAAATGTCTTCTGTCCAGATAGTCCAAGCTCAGCGCCAGTCAACTGTCGCTTCAGACCTCTTTCTGCCTCGCCCTGCTCAGCGCCAACGTCAAGCCCTAAAAGTTTATACCGAAGGTCTTTTTCGGCTTGATCCTGAGCCGTACCAGCGGCATACCTTTGTCCGTATGCTCCCCTCAACGCTTCTTCTCTGGCCTTCTGTCTGCCGATCTCCGCCATTCCAAGCTGAGTCCTGGCCCCAGCCTTTGTCTTAGCTCCGCCAGACCTTATCTGGGCCAATGCATTGGCCTCAATATCTGATATTTGCCCAGGCCCACCAAGCCCCCTGTCCAGATAGTCCATCTTTGACGATCCTATGTCTTGCGCCGTCTGTTCGTCAATGCCCTGCAAGGTCTGATTTAGCAGATCTGTTTCCAAACTCTTCTGAACCTGATCAACGGAAGACGGCGCACCTATAGTTTTAAGGTAGTCCTGAAAATACTGATCGCCAACTCCTGATGGAGCATTGTATCGGCTTGAAGGCGCAACTGGTCCACCCACATTTCCAGGCATGAATGAACCGCCACCAATTCCGCCACCCTGACCGGGATTTAGCAAAAAATCGTAATTGGACGAACCGCCAAGCATGCTTTGCAACAATGCGTCATAACTGAAGCCGGTATCACTGGCCGGAGGAGCTACTGGAAGTAATGCTCCGTTGTCCCCTGGACTTAAAGCATCCAGCTTTCGTCTGGTTAAATGTTGCGGTGACATTGCCGTAAAATTGAATGGAAGCATATTGGGATTTTTTGATTCCTGATATGGAAGATATTCTATAGCCATGGTATTCTCCTTTTAATCGTCGTCTTCGGGATCAGTGTCATAGTAAACAGCCGAATTGAGTAACGCCCAGTCGGTTGCGCTATTCACCGTCCATTTCAGACTCAAAAACTTGCCCTGCTGGGCCTGGTTAAACGGAACCGGCAACTTGAAGTCTTGTATCCCGCTTTCTCCGTTCATCTGGTAACTTGCAAAGTCATGGGCCGTATTCACACCGTCAAGATAATACTCGGTCTGAAGCGTAGCATCGCTCCTGTTCGTTGTCATGTAAATATAGTCAAACGTCTTCCTGTTGTTAAGTGATCCGAAGATGTGGCTTTTTGACTTGAAGTAGGCGTTTATGTTTGCCCCGTTGTCTGAGTTTCCTGTTTCTGCCTGCCAGATTCCTCCCTGGTTCCCAAATAGAATGTTCCCGTTGTAAACGTTAATGTTGTCTGCGTTTATTCCGGAATATAAATGGAAGTCATAATTTCTGTCACAGACGAAGATACTATTGTTGGCTGAAGATGAAATGGCAACCGACAGCCAGTACTGTTTTCTATTTGTAAAAACGGATGCCGTCCTCAATAGTGCGCCCTCATTCCAATTGAAAGTTACCGCGTTTAATGTGGGCGATTGGGTTGAGTCTGTCTTTGTGAAATAAACAACTGCGGAAGCATACGGCCCTGTGGCGATAGTTGGAATAGCCCCAGAGGTTATTGCTTGCTTGGAAGTGTAGGTAGTAGCATCCGTCGGATTAATAATGGCATCTGTGTCGGAAAAAATATCAAAAGTCATTGTGCCGTCATTTAATGCGTTGGTAACATTGAACGTCCCCCAGGAGGTGATGTTTGTTCCTATGTTAATTGGCTGAGTCGTAAAACTTGAAGACAAGATTCCTGGACCAAAAATAGATATTTCGCCAAGAGATAACTCGTTGTACGGAAAGCCTGTTGATGCTGGGTTGCTTGGATTATAGTGAATATTGAAATATCCAGAGCCAACGTAAGTGTTATCGGTAACACTTGCTATCAAGATTTTTTGGGGGTTGAGAGGGTCGGTGTGCTTGACGTTTCTATAAATTGAAAATATGTTATCCGTTGATCTAAAAACCATAACGTCGGCATGTCCGGAAACGCCTTGCGCCACCATAGAAGATGCAAGGACCGTAAGTGATCCGATAGAATTTGTAATGCCAAATCTAAACAGATAATTTGTCCCTGATGTTGACAGCTCAAGACGGTACCCGTTTGCTCCTTCAAAATCAATTATAGAATTTGACATTATGTCATAGTTCTGAATGCCAAGCAACGAACTGAATTGTATGTTTATCAACCAGTATCCATAGGAAACGCCAGATAGCGTCCATATCGAAGATTGGCACTGCAATGGACTGCCTGGTAACCCACAATCGGAGATGCTGGAAGTTTTTAGCCTTCCGCTTTCAATAGAAAAGCTGCCATTCATTACCGTCCATGTGTGGTTATTTGTATAATCACCATCTTCAAAATCGTCGTCTGCTGACGGCGTGCTAATAAAAACAACATCTCCCGGATAGGCAACGGAAGACAACCCCGCAGTAAAACTTCCAGCCCCCCAGTCAGCAGCGGTCGTTTGCGTCCATACCCTTTGATTTAGATCTCCTTGGACAAACGACGCCATAAGCGTGTCGTTGTCTTCTGTGATTTTCTTGTAAGTGCTCCCATCAAATTCATATATAGACCTGTCCGAAGTTAACCATCTCAGCACCCCATCGCAATCCTGTACGCTTTCCGGATAAGAAGACCCTATATCTTGGCTGTATGCTATAGATCCAAAATTGGTCCTTCGGCTTCCAGTTATGGCACCAAAAGAATGGGGCTTAAACCACATCAGCTTATCTTTAAAAGATGCAAAAAAAACAGACAAGTTTTCGTCAAGTTTACCCTGGACCTGTATCCTGGTTGGGGAATCCTCAGTGGGGTTTACTTCCAGGTTAAAGGCACTCCCGTCCAGATACTTGGACCCGTAAATTTCGCGCCTGTTATTTACATTGTTTACCCACAACCTTCCCTTGTGGGCTACCATCAGACTCATTTTAAGGCCAGGGCTTGAGATAGTGACAGAGTTCCCATCCCAGTACTTCAGCCCATCCGTTTGGTTCCCATAATAGAAACGATCACCAAAGGCAACTCCTACCGTCAGAACATTTACGTCAACTGTTCCAACAAATACGGTGAAATTTGTGATTCCAGCAGTCGCCTTCAATGTGCCGCTGCTTTGGTTTATAAGGTAACGGGTTCCGTTGGAAAGAGGGAATACCCATTTGGATATGGAAGTTTCTGTACTAAAAGCAACAAACCCTTTTCGCGGTTTAATGCCGTTTATAACGTCAGTAACCACGTTCAGAGCATCTGGGCTCTGCCCGTCTTGCATTGTGATCTCTGAGTCGTCGGTGTTAAGTCCGCGTGGACGTGGAAGATTGAAAACTTCAGCGCAAAGCGAAGAAACTAAAAAAAAAAGAGGCAGGATCAGGAGTTTTTTCATTTGCCGCTGCCCGCGCTGATAGATGGGGAATAGTTGTACATGGTGCTGATCCTGTTCCGCATCAGCCCCAGCCCGTTCGTGTACATGGCCAGGTAGGCGTTCGCTTCGTCCACCTTGCGCTCGATCATCTTGATCCTGTACGTGGCATGATAGACAAGCGTCTGATGGTAGGTGTAAAATGCCCTCTTGCCGTCAAATGGTACGTCACTGGCGGCGCTCAGGTCAGGAGCCTGGTAATAGAAGCGGACAGTCACAGTCCCGGTACTGGTAACAGTGGGGATAGGGATATAGGAGATGGTCTGTTGCGCTGAGGTTGTGGCCTGGTCCACCCAATACTCCAGCGGTTCCCCGTTACTCTTGCGCCAGTCCTGGTTGCCATTGTCCAATCCCTTTAAAGTCTTCTCCTCCAACGGTTGGATGTTGCCTTGTGGGTTTTTGAAGTCAACGTGGGTTATGACCAGCAGGTCTGTGGGCAGCAGGTAGTAGGTGGTCAGAGGAGAAAGGGAATAGCTGGAGCTTCGTTCAATTAGCCAAGTGGCGTTCACCACCTCGCGTTGCGCTTCATTGATGAAGTCGAGCAAAACGGCGTCAGTATAGCGTTGCCTGGTTGCGTCAGTGTCCCTGATGTTGCGCCGGACCTGTGTCCGAATGTCCGCAAGGGTCAGGCCGAAACAGTTTACTGAAAACAGGAATAAGGGAAGAACCGCTAAGCAGAATTTTTTCATGAGCTCTTTTTAACCTCGTAAGGTTTCATGGCTTCTTCAAGCAGGCCTCTGTTGTAATAGGTGGGCACGGCACTTACCCTGCCTCTGTCATCAACCACCAGCTCTCGAGACATCACTTTAACGGCCGATCCGGCCGCCACCTCTGCGGCCATGTCCACGTCTGTGTTAAGTATCATCTGACTGGTGTTTCCTCCCTGCAATAAGGAAGTAATTTTAAACGGCTGTTTGTGCTCCAGAGTTCCCTTCAGTTTCAAATTGTCGTAGTCAGAAAATTTACTGAAGGACGCCTTGTACAGAACATAGGTATCCTGCGCCGCCGCCATGGTTAAGCAGGCGAAAACGATACTACTGACTGTGAGCGCCCTTGCCATCCTCATACAATTTCCTCATTACGCCGTCAGTAAACTGCATAGGTTGAGTTGCAGCGTTGTCTATCCTCATAATAACAATATCGTCTATGGATACATTCGTTGCCTGGTTCTCGTTTACGTTAAAAAACCTATCACCAACAAACGGCTCCCGTCCGTTAGCTGTCATTTCCCCGCCTATGGTTTCGCTGTTTGTGCAATTCTTCCCGGCATATTTTCCATTATAAAAAAGTCTTACGGAATCTGAACCAGCAGAACCATTACCATTATAAGTAAATCCAATATGGTACCATTCCATCTTACTGAATGCTGAAGTTGAAAACGTTGAGGATGACTGAACATTCATTCCGGTATTGGTTGTCCAGTAAAGTATGCAACTAACCATCCTACCGGCAAACCCTGTGCAGTTGGTTAAATCTGTAAGGATACTCAACTCCCATCCCCTGTACCCGCTGGCCAATTTAAGTTTAGAAATTACTGTAGTGTTCGCAGTTATCGGCCCTTTAATCCACCCCGAAACAAGCATCTGATCGTATTGAGTTAGCTCGTAGCTCGCTGTTTGACCACCGATTCGGACGTTATCGTTGGTCCCATCGAAAGACAGCGATTTCCCGAACTTTCCAGTCACCCAGGCTGCGCCAGTAATTACCGCCTGAGTGCTCTTGCCAAGAGATCCGGACGCGAGAGACCCCTCGCCTTCATTTAAATGATAGATCTCAATGATGTTGGCCTTCTGCCGATTACCAGACTGGCCGGCAGAACAGAACGATGCCAGTAAAAGAACGGTAAGTACCGCTCTAATTGCCATCGAACCGCCTCCTTACCTTCAGCCACCACCCGAAACCGGTGGGTCCCATTCCCCCCTGAGTTGTCCATGGTGCGCTCGTAATTGCCAGCGCAATCGCTTCTCCTGAATTTATGGTCACAACAGAAGGCAGGATAGTGACGCTTCTCGTGCTCCCGGTGGTCACATGTATCCCTGCGGTAATAAAGCTCCACGTTGATCTGTCCAGGTTCACCACTGTCGAATGGGCGATATTGAACTCCGTAAAAGCAACGGAAGACGAACGGATCAGGTACGCTCCGGCTGCCAAAATGGTTAACGTGCTGTCAGGTACAACGTAGTGCGCTCCAAACGGATCAAAAGTGTCCGATCCCACATATACGTCAGACGCAGGAACCTCCAGATATATGTAGTCGGTAACGTGCGTTGACAGCGGTCCAGCGGCACCGGCCGCGCCTGCCGCTCCGTCAGCTCCAGCGGAACCATTTTTAACGAATTTGGACCGCTTTAGCCCTGCCGCGTTGGCGTTCAGGGCTGAAATGAAAATAAGTAAGGCCGCGATGGCCAGGACGTGCTTTTTCATAGTGTCACCCCTCAGTCCTTCTTGAACCAGTGTTCCGATCCGCTGGCTCCACCCTTGGTCGTTGAGCTGGACCACAGGCCAAAGACGTTGCCTTGACCAGGAACCACCCAGCTATCACCAGCAGCTATGTTAAGGGGATTGGTCGAAGATGACAAGACAATCCCAAACGTGCTGGTAATGACCGTGTATGTAGAATATGACGGATAAAGGGAAAGCATGCCGTCCGAAGTGTTGACAATCTCCCTGAACCGCCAATACGTTACCCCTGCCAATCCAGAATTTTCCGGAGCGCTGGATATGAGGATAAAGCTATTCGTGCTTTTCCTCGCATCTATCAACCTGAAATGGTTGCCGTAGTCTTCAACCACGGGATCCACCGTTACCGCCCTCTCCGGCCCTGACGCGGCTGACCATCCTTGCGAGGAGATCAGCAGCGTTGTCAGGACAGACAGGGTAAGTAGAACTGCTTTAAATGTATTCATAAGTCCCCCTTGCCTGTCTGTTTTTTATGGAAATGTCCTTTTTCCTCTGTGCATGAAGATATAGTCAAGGAACTGGTTCGGAACATTTTTTGGAGTAATGGTCCCGAACGTAGGGCTGATGGTGACTTGTGGATCAGTTGCCCTCACCGTTGTTGACCCCTCAATTATTTTGTAAATATCGTCTGCCCTGTCAAAATAATTGCCCAGTCCTATCTTGTTCCCAATTCCAACCTGAATTTTAACGTCTTCAATCGTGCAGCAAACAGAAGACGCCGAAATTGCCACGGAGGATATGAAGGTCCAGGCATTGTTGCTTCTACCGATAGTCGTAGAAAAAGCAACCGTCTCCTGCCTTGCGAATCCGCGCGAGTCAGTTCCATAGACAATGGCTGACAGTGTTATGGTCTGTGTGGCAGGATTAACTCCGACATACGCCTGCAATATCACATCTCTCGGAGCGCCTGTGGAGAATGCGAAAGACTCAGTGAAATCAAAGTCGGAATAGTTAGTTCCGCTCCTGATCAGTGTGTTGGTGGAAACAGTGAGCCCGTTTACACGATAGGCGTCAGAGCTTGACGTGGCCAGGTTGTTCCATGTCTCTTGCCATGACCCTATCCCTGAAGAGACAATGAGGTTCCCAAAATATACGTTCCTCCACTGCCCACTCGATTGACCAATGTCAGAGGCCAAATTTCTCCCGTTCTGAATGTTCCCGTCATAGTCAATCCTAAACAGAGTAGTTGAAACCCCGTTCCTGAACTGACCTTGCGTGAAGAAGTCGGGAGACTCCCTCTTGTTTTCAACTCCGTACACCTGTTTTGTCCCACCCAAAAGAACAGCAAGCAGGATAAAGATACTCAGCGCTCTCGCGCCGTATTCAAAAAACTTCTTCATTGCGCTACCTCCCTTTATCTGCTCGATGGCCTGATAGTTTCGAGATTGGCGTCCTCAAACCTGCCCAGCTGACGCATCCCATTTTTGAACCGTTCCGCGACCTTCTGAAATTCAGGAGAGTTTTCTCTCCTTGCCATTTCGTTTACTGCCTTCCTGTACTGCGGGTCCATTGGGTTTGGCCTCAACATCACATGGCTTTTTGGGACCATGTTCTTTTGTAGCCATTCCTTATCCTGTTTGTTCCTGTTTTCCAGGGAAGCTCTTTCGTGCTTGTTTATGGAATCCGGCTGACCCTGCGCCAGCACCCTTTTCTGTCTCTCTATCGTCTCCCTTTCTGCGGGAGTGTTGACCCTGTCCGGGTTGTACAGGTTCCTGTGATTGATAACAGCCGTGTCGTCGGCGTTATCTTTGATGCTTGTCGTCAGGCTCTGCGTCTCTGCGGGCGTCAATATGCGCCTCACCCCTGGCCTCGATACTGTTTTGGTACTCATAATGGTACTCCTCCTTTCCAGTTTTTCAGCTGACTTCTGCGCCAAAAACAAAGCGCCAGTCAGAGAATCCGAATCCGTAGAACATGTAGGCCAGGTACTTGGCCACAAGTCCATCGAAGTCTTCGGCCTGCTTGAACTCCATGGGGTCAATCTCGTTCCAGATCGCAAACTCTTTTAAGAGCTCGGAATCAATGAGGAACCAGTTGTTGGTATCGGTAAGCCGTTTCAGGCTCAGCGATTTGTACTTGCCAACATGGAAGTTGCGGTTGTTGTTTGCGGTGTCAACCTTACCGTTGGACTTGATAACTTCATAAACCGCCTCATCCAGGTCCGGTGGATGAACGATCAGGTCAGGCTCCACGTCAAACACGTTCCCCCTGTTCGTGAGGAACTTGATCATGCTCAGCCGGTTGGCTTCCAGCGATACAGCGTTGAAAGCAGCTGTTCCACGGTTGCTCTGGCTCGGCCCGCCCTGGTTGCTCGTATGCGCAGCGCTGCACAGCTGCAGGGTGTCGTTGGTGGTGATGGATGTGTTGAAGGCGTTGTTGTACCCAAAAACCACATCGTTTGCGATGCGTCGGCGCCCAGCCAGCCCCAGCAACTTCGAGAACCCCTTGACCACGTTCAACTGATCGGTCCTCGCCAATTTCTTCTGGATTTTAATCCCCTTGGCGTATTCCTTGGCAGTGATGGTCATTTTGTAACCTTGTGCCACGTCGTCGTAGTCCACAGATCCCGTGAACTCGTCCATCAGACCCACGTCACCCATTTCGAGATAGGTTTCGGTGTCTTTGTTCGATTTACGCACGTCGAACAGCATGTCCCTTTCGGCCGGCACTTCCTTGTAGCCAACAGCGAAACTCTTATGCGCTATCGGTTCAAGAGCGTCAGCCCAATTTCCAGTGGTAATCATCTTGTCTCCTCCTTCATTCCCTCTCTCTACGGGTTAGTCAATAGAGTATGGGATTGCGTTTCTGAACATGATGTCCGCTTCAAAGCGAACAGTGGCCAGACTGTTTAGTCCCACCAAAGCAGAATCCGTCACCGGATTTAACTGCTTGATTCCGTCGTTCCTGATGATGTGAGAGTCAATGACAATGATGGGCGTCAATCCTGCCCCAGCCTGACTCCTCAACGACGTTCCGTCTGCGCTCAAAGCTCCGAACTGATGGAACCTGGGCAGAATCTTGATCAACCGTGAGGTCGTATCAAGGTTCGTTCCGAACGCAGCCTTCAGCGTTGCCGCTCCGGATGCTGATGCGGTAAGGAAGTTGGTCTGTCCGGCGCCAGTTCCAGAAACCACATACAGAAACCCTGCGTCAATGTCGTCTTCCAAGGCTGCCAGGGTGATGGTGGTCGTGCTCACTGCCTGCGTGACGGTGATGATGTCTGCCGTCAGCACTGAATAGGAAATCCTCACGATACGCCCAGGGTTCAAAATATCCACAGGGTGAGTCTTGAAGATTGTTCCAGGAACGTCAGTGTCGTCCGCTACCGCGTGGGCCTCACGCAAAATCCCAAATGTGTCAGGATGCGCGGCGCTGGCGGTTGCAGCTATCAACATTCCGTTCTCGGTTGCCGGCGTTGCTCCACGTTTAAGAAGCGCTCCTGCCACCAAAGCAGTTCCCAGTCCGCTTACCGGACAGTTTATTGCGTTTTCTTGGCTGTAACGTCCAATTCTCATTTTGTAGTCCCTCCTTTAAGGGTGTGCTCTTGCCTCGTTTACTTCTTTTTTCCTGAAGACTTCACTTTCGGCGTGAAAAACACCGTAACGAAAGCCTTCCCGAACCCGCCTGCCTGAAGGTCAGCTTGAATCTGCAAACTTTCAAGCGTACCACCGTTATCTGAACTCAGAAAAGAGTTGACAGACTTGTCAACAATCGATCCAAGGTCACGGTTTGCAGCATCTCCCACAACAACGTATGACTTAAACATCTCCCTTACCTCCTTCGCCTGTTCTCGCTGGACGGCAGGTTTCTGCTGTCCGGCAACTTCACGGGCTTATGTCTCAACCATCTCTTACTGCCACAAAACCTGCATCCAGAAGTAACCACCTGTTCCCCAGCATCACCGCCCGGTCGAAAGCTCAGTCCGTCCCCGTCGCCCCATGCTGTATTCCTGGTGTCGTTCGGCAATCCGCACTGGATGCACCTTCGAAATGGCGTCTTTCCAAGCCTTTCCCCCCGGCCAGCGGTCGGACTGGGGTATACTCTGATTCCGAACGGTACATGCCATCGGCTCATTTCCTCATCCACTTAATGTATTCTGCCTCGTCCATGCCAGCCGCCTTGGCCGCTGACTTTTGGGCTGGGCTGAGAACCACAGATTTACTTTTCCCACCAGTGTTGGAAGCGCTGCTCCTGATCTTCCCGGCGATCACCCTGTTCCTCTCCTGCGACCGGATCACTTTCTTAATGGCGCCGTTGGAGTTCTTTCCACGCGCAAAGTAGTATGCTTTTTCCAACAAGTTCTGATCGCTGTGGAACTTGGGGTTATAGTCTTTAAGGAAGTCACCAATGTCTTTCTGGTACTTCATGGTGTCTTCAAACCCCTTTCTCTTTGACATCGTTTCCAGCGCTTTGTTTCCCTCCATGGCCGCGAACCGGTCGTCAATCATCTTGGTTATATGCTGGACAACCATCATGCTCTGATTGGTGACGCGCTGAATGGCCTTCCGATCCATTCCCCAGTCTTCTTCGTTCTTGGCCCACTGTTCATCAGTGAGTTCAAACGGCTTCTCTTCTCTTGCCGGGACCTTCTCAATCTTTTCGAGGCGAGCCTTGAGCTCCGCAATCTGCGCGTCCCTGGGGTCAGTTTCTTCCTCTAATTCTCCCCCAGCATCTTCTTCAGCTTCGCCAGCTGCTTTCTCATCATTTCCATCCTCTGCTTCTTCGTCAACAACGGGGTTTCCCTCCGCGTCAAGTTCAGCTTCGTCAGGTTCCTTAATGGTCTCATCCGCAACGGCATCTTCTTTTTCCTCCACAACCTCTTCTTCCAGTGCTCCAGCTCTATTTCCCATCTCATTTCTCCTTCGGCATTAAAAAACCCACGGAAAGAAGCGCCAGCTAAGGCGCTCTCTTCGTGGGCTCAATGGCCTCTTTTTATTTTGGGCTCAGACTACACTATTCAATGTTTTCAATCTTGCTCCTTTTTACACAACAAAAACCTTATTGTCCATTTGCTTGCAGCCTCGGCATTTTGTCTCCAATCCGACCTTGACCTCTAAATTTTTTATCAGCTCCGAAATCGTGTTATTTTCAAATTCATTTAGAGTGTGCGCCGACTCATCAGTACCATCAAAACTTACCGTGAAAATAACCCTGGTAAATAGCTTATTGCAGTTGAAGCATCGAACCTCACGCTCGATCCTCTTAGTTCCTTCCACTTAGTCGCCCCCGATACTCGTCTATTTTAACCCTCACGTCCTCCAGCTGCCTGTTCATTCGTTCCAGGTCAGCGGCGAAATCTTCCGGGATGTTCAGGAATATCGCAATGGTCTTCTTCTGCGCCAGCAATATCGTCCTCTGGTCCTGCGTCAGTGACTCAAAACCGTTCAGCTGAGCTTCAATGCTGTCCCTCTTGTCCTTAACCTTATCCTTAAACGTCTTCCAAAACTTGGTGTCTGCACCTTCCCCTATTATCTTGGCGTCTTCAATCTGGTTTTTCAGCACAAGCTGGCGACGCATCAATTTCTTTAGAACTATGTCTGACGGCTTTCTGTGTTTCATTTATCCACCATTCCCTTGCGCTCCAGGCGCTACCCGCTCATGTATCTGTTCTTTCAATCTTGACACCAAAGCGTTCGTCCTGACCCTGTTTGCCAGGTTCTTAATGCCGGCTGCCTTGGCCTGTTCCATGGCCTTCTGCTGCTGAATTGTGGCCTGTTGCTGGACTTGCTGCTGTTGCATGGCCATCTGCTGTTGCTGGGCCTGCTGGACCTTCATCCGCATCTGAATCTCTTCCTGCTCAATCTCTTGAATGGAAGGCAAAATCTTGTCCCGGCCTGGGATCCTCCCGCCCCTCAGCGCACGCCTCAGTATCTCAACCCTCCGCTTGGCGCTCTGGCCTATCACCGGCTCCTTGACCAGTGCCAGGTAATAGTTGTACCACTTCTGAAACTCTGAATCGGGGTTCATGGCCACCGTTACCCCGTGCATCTTGACCTTGATCCCCTTCCTCAATATCCTCTTGGGAATTGACTGCCTCTGCCGCTTGCCACCTTCTTCGCTGGCAAAATACTCCAGCTGCGCAGGTCCAAACTGGTAGAGATGAGACAGGCATATCTCTCCGGCGGTCTCAACACCGCTCCTGAGCTCGTTTATTGGGTCGTCCATCCTCAAATTGCTCTGGTTTATCAGCGCCACTGTCTTGTTGCCGGGCGCGTTGGGGTCTGAGCTCTGCGCGTTGCCTGAGAAAAGGAAGGCATCAACACCAACCGTCAGGGAACAAATCTGGATGTCGTTCTTCTCTTCGTTCATTGACTCGCCCATGTCCGTGGGCTGAACCTTGAACTGCTCAAAACCTTCCGGGTCATCCATAAGGAAAAGGACGCCAGGGTGAAACCTGTTCTCTTCCGCTTCCAGATCAAAATCTTTGCCAAACGCGCTTTTCTTGCCCTTGAATGACGGGACCGTGGCAATCTCCCGCGACTGGATGCGCTGGTTGTGCTGAGTGTCAATTTCTTTGTTCATTTCCATCAACTGCCCGGGAACTGATGCACCGATGAGCCGGTTCGGTTTCTTCTCTATCCTGAACAGCGCGTAAAAGTCGATGCGGTACGGGTAGTCAATGAACGCCGTCAGCGCGTCTTCTTCGTAGGAATAGGTGAGCAGCAACTTCTCCTCACCATCACCTTTCTTCAATTCAATGTAATAAACCAGCTCGAAAAATTCGTAATCGTCAGATTTACCGTCTCTTCCCAGCCCCTCTGCCCGGTCTTTAGATTGAACATAGCTGCTGGCCTGAGTGCCGCTCCTGGTCTCGGATAGGAGTTTGGTTGTCTCTTCCTTATCCCATACGCCCTCATCTCGCTTCTTCTTGATCTCTCCGCGCCTCATGGTGAACCGTTTACCATATCCACGACAATTCTGCCGGGTAATGTTCCTGGCTGTGGCTGGAAACGTGACGAAATCTACCAGCTCTACCACTTCGGCCTTGGGACCGACATAGACCGGCTTGTCGTAGGTTATGGGGATCTCAACGGGGAAATCTTCATTCGCGTTGTCCGCAATGTATTGGCCTGTAATTTCCCATTCTTCCTGGCTCAGCCCCGAACTTTCAGCGTCAGGAAATTCCTGCATGAACTCGTCAACATTTGAGATGAACAGTACGTCCTTGGTTTTTTCATAGTCTTCCACATAGGGAATCTGCAGAACGCCCAGTCCGTCCCGGTTGGTGGTCTGGAACACTTCGCTCAGTCCTTCCACTATGTTCCACTCGCTCTTGGCAAAATAGTTCAATGAGTCGTCTATCCGGGATGTGTAGTCTTCCAGCGCATCTTCGTTGGTCTCCGTGTACCAGATAATGTCGCCGCCCAGGATTGACCGCCGCTCGATGCTGTGGTAAACTTTACAGTAGATGGCCGTGATGGGGATGTGCAGGCAGGACGCGCCGACCCACGGATAGTCAGTCTCTTCAACCACGCCTTCCAGCAGGTCATTGATCTCTTCCAGGTTCTTATGTAGATCGCCGGTGTTTTGTTTCCATTCAGAAATTTCACGCTTCAGGCGTTTCTTGATTTTGTCTTTCTGCGCTTTGGATAATTCCAGCAAACTGCCAAACTTGCTCCGGTACTCTTCCGTTAGGAATTCGGGGAGCTTGCTCTTGGCTGGACTTTTTTCGATTTCTTTTAATTGTATTTCTGCGTCCATTTTAATCAGTAGGCGTCCCCGTCGTCTTCTTCTGTTGCTGGCTTGGACTTCTCGCCCTTCAGCGTGGAAAGTGCCTGGTCTGCCGCGTTCTCGGTTTCGATCTCGAGCTCTGAATAGTCAATCGTCACCTGGCCATCAGAAACGTCAGAAACCTTACCGGACCAGCTTCCCTTAACCTCAGCTCCTACCTCGATGCCTTCCAGCTCAGGGTATTTTTCCACCGAAAGAACAGTCTGATGGTCCCCTTCTTCGCCCTCCATTACCCGATCCACCTTCTCTCCCTTCCCGGCAACACCGCTGATCATCTTTTTTTTCAACATCCCCATGCTTTCGTGTGGCATAAAACCTCCTTAAACTACCGCTAACCCCGGACCTTTGCCGTGAACTGGCTGCCCGTTCCTTTTAGGAACAATCACTCCACTCTGTGCCTTCTTCAAAATCTTATTGCGAATGTGGAACAGGGCTTCCCCCTTAATCACCTCCTCCAGGTACCCCCGGAGAAATACTGACCCGAATTTGTTCTCTGCCAGCTGGGCCAGAGGGATTGAGACAAACAGCATGTCGGGGTCTGTCTTGCGGTCGTACCAGACGCAGATGCCTGACTTCTGTTCTTCTGCCGTAGGAGGCGTTATCAAATCTTCGTTGGGTTCGTTCATTTCAGTTTACCCCCAGACGTTCAGGGATCACAGCGTGGATCCACCGCTCGCTGACGAATGTGTAACGTTTTCCGTCTTCCTGCCACTTGTTGCTGATACTGTGATCTTCGGGGAACATGTCGAACAGTACCCGATCTCCAACCTGAACATCCCAGGCGTCGGGGCCAACCGCGATCACGGTGCCGGTATAGTGCATTCCACGGTGCGCATCGGGGCGGACCAGCCCGGACTTGCCGTATGTCGTTGGCGCCTCTTCCCATTCAAGGAACACCAGGTCAGCCATTGGTTTCACATTTTTAACTTCTTCCATCGTCTCTCCTGCAACCTTCGCTTCACTGTAGCTCATTGGCTATCACCTCCGTCCTTGTCTGACCAAATCTTTTCTGCCATCAATCGCAAAACAAAAAAATATAATCCTGTCTGTGTATTTTTTCTTTTTTTTAACCAGAGACATAGACACATCGCTGTAATCAGATCGTTGCAAGATCATTTGCTCATCCTCTCAGCCGTCCCCTCAATTCTTAGGTTGACTTCGTTGGCTTTAAAAAATTCCTTTATGTCATCCAACATAATTCCAGCAATAATCTCTCTTGCCTTATCGTACAACTGTAATTCTGTTAATTTCATCTCTTCATCCTCTCCGCCATCCGCTCCAACTCTTTAGTGGTCCAAACTCTGAACAGCTCGCAGGGCCAGGGATGACAGAAGGGGCACATTACTTCCAACGCCTCTTACTGTTGACCGGCCAATAAACCGGACGGATAGACTCACAGTTTCCGATCTTCTCTATCCTTGCGCGGATGCCGCCAAACCAACCGTACCTAACAGTTTTGCGCGGAACGTGACAATATGGACAGCTCATTCTAATGGCACGGAGGCGCAGGCTGAACGCGACACCAGAGATTGCTCAAACTTATAGAGTCTTCATGGGCAGCCATCTGCGCAAACCAGGTCCGCTCCTGTCTTGTTAAATGCTTGTAGGATAGGTGCATCCTTGACCGCGGCCGCTTTGTCTTCGCTTTCTTTGCCATCAGCGGCCTCTGCCCTTCCGCGACCCAACCAGAGAATACACCCCGGCCTGCTGGGACTCACCTTCCCTGTAGGTACCGCTCAGCTCTAAAAATTTGAGGCAGTAGAGGCCGATGGCCAGAGCCATCACCGTGTCGTTAAAGTACCCTTCCTGCGCCACAACCTTTCCATTGTCATCGTAAACGCATGATTTGATTTCATTAAGAGTGACCGCATCATTTATGAAAACTGTCAATTCTTCGAGAGAGTTGCGCAGAGCGCTGATAATAAGACCGCGCGTTTTTTCGTTGGTGGGAAACCCGTCCTTTTTCTGCTCTTTTTCACCCCAGATTTCCTGCGTGTTCAGGAGGTGGGGATAATCTTCAGCCCTGATCCTCTCAATTACGGCCCAACCGTGGTTGTTAAGCTCTGGGATCAGTACGGCGTTGTGGTACCAATACCCGATGTCGCACATCTTCTTTCCAAACTCGCCAGGGTCCAGGTGCCCGCGCCAGACCGCAACCTGCTCCCAGGATGATCTATCAATAACCTGAGCCACGCTGTACGCCCCACCCTTCACGCCCTCAGCCACATCTGCCGAGACCAGGTATCTGTGCCCCTGCCGGGGCGCTTTCCAAACTTTCAGGAGTCCACCAGGTGACAAATTTATGTCAACGGTTCTTCCATCATCAACAACCTCACCAACCCATTTAGGGTCAGATATTTTTTTATCGTAAATCTGCAACTTTAAAGGATTGAACGCCGGGCGGCCGCTGTAAAGAAAACTCTCGTCAACTGTTTCTGGAAACTCCTGTGGTATGAGAGACTTATCGCTGAACCCGGCCTTGATCTTCTCGAACTGGTCCGGCGTATAGAACTCACGCCAGCCAAAGAAGCGGGGCCGGTAGTCAACCTCACCAGCAACAGCCTGATCCCACGTTTTTTTCTCGTGGTTCCATCCGTTCGATGTGGTCTCGCGGACCACGATCCCTGACCCTACTGCCACCTGGCTCTTGGTGCCCTCGATAATCTCGCTCGCCTTCAGAACTCCCGTGTCTGGGTAATGGGCAGACTCTGTAAACAGGGCACCCCGGACAGTCCCGCCCCTCTCTCCGGTTCGGCTTGTGGCTGTTCCGGTATAGATTGACGCCTTATTGTGTCGCAAAACCAATTCTGAACCCTCTGCGGCCACCGCAAACAGCTTCCTGTCCAGCGTCTCGTCCCATTCTTTCGGGTTGCGCGTGACGGATGATAGGAAAAAACCCTTCACTCTGCGGTAGTGCTGCTTAGTAGCGTCGGCACGGTACGATATTTCGAGGAACCTGCTGGCCTCTTTGTAGAACATCATCACCGATGCAAAAATACCAAGCCAAAACGACGTGAACCCCTCTTTGCGAGCCTTGATTATCTGTTCGCGGACGCAGGAATTTACCCAAAATTCTGAACCGTAGTCATTTAAAAGCATTTGGTAGTATTTGTTTTGGACTTGATTGAATTTGAAGGGAACGTAGGCGCCGGTCTCGGCGTGATCTATGAGGAAATTTTCTTCGATGTATTGGCGGGCATCCATCATTTGTACCTACTATTGAGCGCTTCTATGAACTTATCCATCGAATCGGACTCTATTTGTTGCGTAGGCTTGCCCCATCCGCGATCTGACAATTCCTTGGCGGCTGCAATTCTTGCCCCTTCGCTGGCATTTTTGTCACGCATAATGCCTAATAAAAAATCTGCAATCTCTTGCGCTACCCCATCCTGACTGCGAATGTATTCTCCGATCTCGTTTTTTGGACGGCCGGACGGGTTCCCGGACTGACCTTTCTTGAATGGCCTTCCTGGTCCCCTCTTCTTGGCTGATACAGTGCTGTTAGTAGCCATGGACCTCACGCTGTTTTTCGCTGAATTTTTCAATATATTCTGAAAATTTATGCAACAATCCCGGAGTGTTTTCTATTAAACCAAGAAAAACATTGCACATTCTACATAGAAGCCCACGAATTCTTCCAGTATTGTGATCATGATCAACTGCCAGCCTACGACCATCAACATTAAATTTTCCGCAAATAGCACACACTCCGTTTTGGTTGCGGAACATTCGCTCATAAGCATCTATCGTTATGTTGAATTTAATTCTTAACTGCTGGGCTCTAAGTCTCTCTTTGTGACGGGACCTATATCTATCACTGCGGGCTTTTACTAAATGAGGATTCTTTTCGTTGTATTTTTTAATTCTTTTATACCTGCAGTCCTTACAGGTTCCTCTTAAATTTTGCGATTCCTTTCTATATTGAAAGCGATTAAGCGCTTTAAACTCTTTGCAATTTCCACATATTTTTGTTTCATCACTCATAAGGTCCTCTGTTACCGCAAAAAGAAAACCGCTAAACGCTACCTTATACGGCAGCAATTAACGGCTCTCTAAGAAGCTCGCGGCGCCTGTTTAGATCAGGCTCATCCCGACGGATCAGGTCGAGGAAATTTCAAAAACTAATTTAAACCAGTTTAATTATAATACAAACGGTAAAAAAAATCTAACATTATCTACTGACATTTTAAACTACCCCGAACCGTAGATCACCCGGCTACACTGTATCAGTTTTTCTATTTTCAATTAACTCCTCCTTTTTTAATCTATCAATCCATCTCCATACCGTCCTCTGCGTAACACCAGTTGCAACCGACATCTCCCAAACCATCAGTTTTACGAATCCCCAGCCACGCCGGCGGGCGCTTCCATAGGATATGCACACAATCTTTTCGAGATCGGGAGTTATAACCATTACTTAACCCATGAAAAATAGTTGGGACTGTCGTGATCGTACCTGCCATAGCCTAACTCAATTGCCTGTGCTTGCCATCGATCTCTTTCAGATTGCCAAACACCCCGAGCGGCAACTGTGGCCAGGAAAGCACCTGCAAAAAGGCCGATCATAAATACTTTAAACTCTTCGTTAACGTTCACCCGTATCCAGACCCCCTTTCTCCGCTGTATCCGCTCTGTACCAAAAGCCAGACAAAAAACCCGGCTGATGCAACCAAAAACAGGACCCCTGCCAGGAGGAACCAAAATATCTTGGAAAGAATAACTAAAATACTCACTGGTTTTTCTCGGCATCGAGGCGCGTAACCTGATTTTTCATAAATAAAATTTAATTGCTTCAACGGCTGCGGCGTAACCTCTGCAAATCACTGCCTGGTATCCCCGCGCCAGTAATTTCGAAATCCACTCTTTCTGGCTGGCGCTAACCGTGCCGCCCTGAGTACGTTTCATCTCCACCCACAAACCGTGAAATTTTCCGCGTGGCTCCGCGATTATCAGGTCCGGGCAGCCGGAGGTGTAGCCAGATTTTTTCATTTTTTTAGCCACCCCGATTGACGTGCGCATCCCCCCGCAGGAGGCCGTAAACAGACAATCGGGGTAGGCCTCGCGCAGCCAGTTAACCACGGCCACCTGCTCATCATGCTCAGACCTCACCAGACCTCCGCACCTGGCTCTGGCCACCATGCCCCGGTTCACCCTGTTCCGATACCGCTCATAGCGGCGCTGGGGATCCCGGTTGCTGTTTGGGGTCCAGCCCAGTCTCAGCCTGCCAAAACGCCTCACTTAAACGCCCCCGATGGCAAAACTTCCAGCTCTTTCCGCGCCTTCTCGTACCGCCCGCAGGCAGGATAGCCAGCTTTGTGATCCGTTGCGCTCGAATAAGTCCGTTTCCGTAGCGCACATTTCAAAAAATTTCTGAACCTTTGTAGGTGGATGCATTCCTTGCACGTCTTACCAGCCGGCCCCGGGCCGTAGAGAGAAAGGCAAGGATTGAACCCTCTCTTTATTTTTGGAGGCAGGTCTGCGATTTCGTGGTTGAATAGGTCTTTCATCGGCAGTTAAAAACCTCCTGCTGTAGGCGCAGGTATCTTCATAAAAGTAAACCAATGTGTCTTGTTTTTGCTTCCAACCGGATGGCCAAATAACGGTTGAACAGGAAAAAGAGATAATACTTTCTTGCGCGAAATTTCTTCTTCATTCCACTTGAAAACAAGAACTCCGTAATCCTGTAAAACTCTCCAACATTCCGAAAAACCGTCCCTCAATGTTTCCTCCCAACCAGAGATAAGGCAACCATATTTTTTACGAAGCACAGAAGTTTCTCCAAGGGAAAGCAAATGGGGGGGGTCCCATACGATTAGTCTAAACTGTTTGTCTGGAAAGTTTAAATCAGAAAAATCCATAATAATATCAGGTTCGACTGAATGACCTGGACGCTGGTGTACATGCCCCTTCTCTGCCCGTCTTTGGTCAATGTAAATAGTATTGGGATGCGTCTTGTTAACCCAGAAACAACGGCCGCCGCAACAGGCATCGAGAATGAATTTATCCATTACCTACCCCCCGAACTTCCAGCAGAGTTGCTCATGGCTTCGCCTCTATGATTTCTTCAATTCTACTGCTACGAATAGTTTTCTTTGCGCCGCAATGAGCGCATGTATACGTTCCAATTTCCCTGCACCCAATAACGAGACACCCATAATGTGGGCGCACCTCCCCCCAACAATGGCCATACCTTCTGCAAAATTCTTTCCAATCGTTGACTATGACGGTGGAGGAAGAAATATTTACATTTCTAACTGCACGTTCAGCCGCATCATCAAATCGGCCAGCCCACACCATTCCAGCGGACATCATAAATACCAAAGTAACTAAAATTTTCATAAATTCCCCCATTGAGATGCCATTGCTTTTGCGATGCCTGAAAATGTCTTACTTCTTTTTTTTTGTCTTTCCTTTTTAGGCAAACCATATAAATCCGCATACCATTTTGGCATTGACTTGCCACTTTTAAATACAACTCTACAACCACTATCAACAATATTGGTTGGTAAAAGTTTAGGAAGTCCTTTTAACCATAAACAAGTTTTTTTTGAAAACGGCTCGCCAAATTCATACGGGTTAATTATTTGATCTGGTTTCCTGTAAAGAGAGGACATAATCCCGACGGGATTTTCAATGGCAACTTTATTGCAATTTAAATAAGTAAACAGTTTAAAAAAATCTATTCCCTCCTGTTGCCTTCCGTCTTTTCTTTTTACTGCAAACCATGCAGCACCACTCACCGCTAAATGCGTACATGGTGGAAATGCAATAATCATATCCCATTTTTTATGCAATAACTGGACAACATCCTGCTGCATATGCCATTCAGGGTATCCACCGGAACACGGTTCAATATCACAAGAATAAGCCTCGTGTCCTCTTTTTCTGAATTCTATAGTTACCGCCTGACTTTCCTCGCACGCAATCAATATTTTCATACAGACATCAGCACGATCAGGAGGGTTAGGGGTTTCATGGCAATTTTTCCTTCCAAGCATAGCATTGCAAGCAGACTAATCCGTTCTTGCGCCACATATCAACAACTCGTTGGCGGTCATCTACCACAAATAGTATGTTTTCTTTATCTGAAAAATTATCAAGCCATTTCTGTTTAAGGTCAGAGTCGGGTGTATAATTATCAATTTCTCGCAAAAGAATAGACTCTACCGGAAAATTTAAATGCTTATTAATCCAGAGCATAGTATTGGCGCAAGGTCATGCCTGAACTGCATGGCATAGGGCCACCTAAACTATTCTTGTTAAAGTTTATTTGCGGAAACGCTGGCTGTTCAAGGTTTGTCATTGGGTTTCTCCTTTTTACAATCTTGCCAACTAAGGCCACCTGCTTTTTTATATTCTCTATAATATCTCCTTCGGTCTGCCCGATTCATTCCCATCAACTTTTCGTGCTGACTTTTTGACAGGGGAATAAACTGCCTTTGTTCTTTCTTTGACATTTTTTCTACTTCTTCCATAGAAACAATACTTCCATCAGGTCCCATTATTTCCCCTCCTATTTTATTATTTTTATATTTTTAGGCAGCGTAACCCCTTTAAGGTCACATCCGCCAACATCCAGGGACCCGCCAATGCTGGTTGGCAGCGCAATACCTTTAAGGTCACATCCTCTAACATCCAGGTACCCGACAATGCTGGTTGGCAGCGTAACCCCTTTAAGGTCACATCCTCTAACATCCAGGGACCCGCCAATGCTGGTTGGCAGCGCAATACCTTTAAGGTCACATCCTCTAACATCCAGGGACCCGCCAATGCTGGTTGGTAGCGCAATACCTTTAAGGTCACATCCGCTAACATACAGGGACCCGCCAATGCTGGTTGGCAGCGTAATACCTTTAAGGTCACATCCGCTAACATACAGGGACCCGCCAATGCTGGTTGGCAGCGTAACCCCTTTAAGGTCACATCCGCTAACATCCAGGTACCCGCCAATGCTGGTTGGCAGCGCAATACCTTTAAGGTCACATCCGCTAACATACAGGGACCCGCCAATGCTGGTTGGCAGCGTAACCCCTTTAAGGTCACATCCGCTAACATCCAGGGACCCGCCAATGCTGGTTGGCAGCGTAACCCCTTTAAGGTCACATCCTCTAACATCCAGGTACCCGACAATGCTGATTGGCAGCGTAACCCCTTTAAGGGCACATCCTCTAACATCCAGGTACCCGCTTAAAGAAAACATTAAGTTAAAGTATTTTCTTAAATTCTTAGTTTTTTCTTTTAATTCCTTTGGCAGTTCAGAGAATTTATTAAATTCGTTTATTTCAAAATCTTTTCCTTGCGATGGAGTTAATCCGTAATAATTTCGGATAAAGCCATGCCCCCAAATATCGTCTTTAGACCCGCTTTCTTTTAGCAGGTCTTTCCCTTTTTCGCTTTTCAGTTCTGCGGCTGTGATATAATACAACTGCTTGTCATATTCAATCCACGAAAGGAATCTACACATTTTATTTACCTCCTTTTAAAATAGTCCATCAAACGGTCGGACTTAATACCGCCTGACTTTCCTCGCACGCAATCAATATTTTCATACAGACATCAGCACGATCAGGAGGGTTAGGGGTTTCATTTACATTTTACCTTTTATCAGAGTTAAGCCGTATTTTAGTATTTTTGTTTTCATTGCCGCATGGGCCGCATTGTCCGCCGCATAGGCCGCATTGGCCGCATGGGCCGCATAGGCCGCATAGGCCGCCGCATTGGCCACCGCATAGGCCGCATTGGCCGCATAGGCCGCCGCATGGGCCGCATAGGCCGCATAGGCCGCATAGGCCGCCGCATTGGCCGCCGCATAGGCCGCATTGGCCGCATAGGCCGCCGCATGGGCCGCATAGGCCGCATAGGCCGCATAGGCCGCCGCATGGGCCGCATAGGCCGCATAGGCCGCCGCATGGGCCGCCGCTTTATTTTCCTTCGAGGGATTTTTTATACATTTCTTAGCTGCTTCAATGGCTTTTCGCGGTCTTTTGTCGTTAGAATATTTTTTTTCATAAATATCAATCACCTGTTCAGCCGCGTAAACCGCGTAGGAAACGTACCGTTTGTAATCCATTATTCTAACTATAAGCCAGTTAGCCCAATCTAATTTTTTGTCGGCAATGAGGGCTTCTACCAGCTCCTTACCGTCAGAAATTGGCTGACTGATAAACCGGGCAACACCGTCAACACAAGCACCTTTTTCCACCAACCAGCTCTCAGTTATTTTCATCCTTCACCTCCTTGCTCTCGTATTTTTTAATCGTTTTCATCCTTCATCCCCTAAAATTGTGCGCTGGGCTATTGGCTAATATTTTAGACTTCGAAAAAGTCTCATGCCAACGCTTTCTTTAGCTTGCAGTTTGCGGAATGGCCTTCATGTTCGGTTCTGCCACAAATACAGCATCCGGTATCATACTCTCCCGCGTGCCATTCTAAACTTTTTAGTACCCGCTTCAACTTCCGGATTTGCTTGTCCTTTTTATCCATCTATATCGCTCCTTTTAAATTCCACCTCGCTCAACCCGATAATCGTACGGACTCCTAACCTCGATCACCTTGCACATCCCGGTAATCCGAGAGCTTAACCTGTCGTCGCCACTTTGTCTGGCCAGATCCCCAATGAAAAGGTTTGAAGTTATAACCAGCCCGTACCGCTCTACCAGTGACCGCTTATCAAGAATGTCGGTCAAAATGTTCAGGGCAAAATCGCTATTGGCGGCCTTACCCATGTCGTCTATCACAAGCACTTCTACCCCAACCATATCCTCAATCTGCGCCGCTTCTTCTTCCGGCTTTGTCATACGAAACCGATTGATCATCTCCCTCATGGTCAGCTTGTCAACCTTCCGGCCGGCCAGAAGCGCCTCGCGGAGTATGGAGAAGGCCAAGTGGGTTTTTCCCATTCCAGGCGCCCCCCACAAGTAAAGATTGTCTTTGTCTGGGGAAAATTCTTTTGCTGTCTTTATAGCCGGCTCAAGGCCATCGAAAGCAGTAAAATTTTCAAAGGAAAGTTTCTCAAAATTACGCTCCGACCCGAACAACTTCCGCACCTGCTTCATCATCAGCGACTTTTTCTCCGCATCTTTCTCCGCTTTTTCTCCGCAGTCATAGCATTCCCCATTCTCTTTCAGCTTGGACCATTCCAGTCCACACTTGGGGCAAGCAATCCAGCGAAACTTCTCACCCCTGGCGATCCAGTAGCAAACAAAACAAACGGCCCCTACAAAACTGGCCTTACTTTCATGGCATTGCGGGCACTGTTGCCGGGGTTCGCAGGTGGTTATATTTTCCCGGCTTATAACCTGCTTCGCCAACGACTCTACCGCCTGTTGCTGTTGATCCTGAACCGCTTGCTCCATTTTGACCCCCTATTTCTTTGTAGTCAACCCAATCCTC
>Ga0208957_1000326_pt1 | contig 41675 bp, 75 predicted proteins | sample RifOxyA1_FD_184029 | JGI IMG/M metagenome (GOLD analysis project Ga0208957, IMG submission 184029) | Groundwater microbial communities from Rifle, Colorado - Rifle Oxygen_injection A1 (SPAdes) | ecosystem: Environmental > Aquatic > Deep subsurface > Groundwater | place: Rifle, Colorado, United... | reverse complement strand
CTTGCATTTAGAGGAGCAGAAGTTTTTAGCACCTTTTTTGAACTTACACTTTTTATATTCTTTGCAATTAACACACTTTTTGATTCCTTTTTTCATAGTTTCTCAATCTGTTTATAAAACAAAATTGCATCCCAAAGCATATTTTCTTCTAAATCTAATTTTGCGGCAACTTTTTTTACATCGCCCTCTTTTGCTTTTGAATTACAAAAGGCTTGTCCAATTTCAAAGGTTTTCAACATTTTAGGATTAATTGTTTGGTGTTTTACTACAATCTTTTCTAATTTTTTTAATAGCTTTTCCACAAATCACCTCCCTCAAAATTCAAATCCGCAATTCGGACACTTAATCATCTTTTTATCTTCTTTCTTTCCATCTGTAAGGTAATTATTTATCAATTTCCGCCAACTGATATTTTTGCCTTCAGGAAGTTTGTTTATATCTGGATATTTTTTTGCGAAAGCCACTGCATACCATAAAGTTCTCTCACTCCTGTTTATTTTTACTGCAACAGTTGCAACGATTTCCGTTGGATTTCTAAAATTTTCAACTATTAACTTACCAACCTGATGATATGCGTGCAAGAGTGTCCACCTTGCGTTGAATTCGCCCTCAACAATAATTGACTTAACCTGCTCACACACAGAATCAATCAATTCTAATTCTTCTTTTTCTAATTTAACTAATTCACTCACTAAAAATCTCCTTTGCTTGATCAACCATATCCTCTTCATCAAAAATGATTTTTACTTTTTCCTTTATCTGAAATTTAAAACCACCAGTTTTACCTTGAATCCTATTTTTTCTAATATACAAAATTCCTTCATCAGACAAGGTTGTATCATTTTTTTCTTCCCTATACAGCATCATAACAACGGAGGGTACTTGAGCCAAAGCACTTGAATCTTTAAGATCATCCAGAGTAGGCGGTCTTTTTGTATTTAATTTTCTAAGATGAGAAATAACCAAAAAAGGAGTTTCAAGTTCTTTAGCAATATTTTGCAATTTATGAATAATCTCATCTATATCCTCAGTCGCCCCCTTCCCACTTTTCTTGAGAAAATGAATGTGGTCTAAACAAATAAGGTCATACTTATCTAAATTCTTCAATATCTCCAATAATTCATCCACTGATATTGTTTTACTCGTGTCTAATACCGAAAGTGTTTCAGGATAATTGCCATCAAGTATTTTACTAACCAAATCAGAAACGAAAACTCCCTGTTCCAAAGAAATAAACAAAACTTTCTTACCCAAAAGTGCGATATAAGCACACATATTCAAAGCCAGCAATGTTTTGCCTACATGAGTTGAAGCTGAAAGTAAATAAAGCTGACTTGGTAAAAATTTAAAAAAACTATTTATCCTTGAATAACCTGTAGATACTCCTTCCCCATATTTTTTCTTCAATCTCTTATATTCTTTCAATGCTTCATTTCCAGAATAAATTTTGTAATTTTCTTCTGATTCGGTTTCTGTTGAATTAGAAACATCTAAATCTTTGTCTAAAAAGTCTAAATCTGGATCACAAGGCTCTTGATGACTCATTTTGGTACTCCTCAGGATGTAAAAGTTTCTGGGCTAGTTTTTCTTCATTAGAACGATTATCCATAGTTTTTAAATTTAAAAGATTATCAATTACTTCATCGCTTTTAAAAATATAATCAGCGTTGGCAATCCAACCTCTGTCATTTTTACCAAGATGAAAAGGACTATTAAAACAATTAGTAATTGCCTGTTTAATTTGTTCTGAAGAATATCTTTTCACGCGGGCGACCATTTTCTTTTTACGACCTGGTAAGAGTTGTTCTTTAGTCTTAGCTTTTAAGAGATAGAAATTCCATATCTCTATTATTGATATATCCTTTATTGTATATTGTGTGTTAAGTTTCTTTACCAGACTAGGCACGACTTGTTTTTTCTCTGGTAAAGATTCTTTACCAGTCTGGTTAAGTTTCTTTACCAGAGAATAAACAATACTTCTGCTTCTTTCTTTTCCGTGTTTTTCGATAAAACCTTTTTCAGTAAGCCCTTTTAATGCTTTAGAAAGCGTGGGGCGTGAAAAACCACAACCCCTATCTTCTAACAACCCTCTTTGCGACCTAACTCCATTAAGAAATTGTTCATAAGAAATTCTATCTGAAGTTTTTTTGAAACCCCACGTATGTCTTAAAATAAAATCAAGACATTTTTGCTCGCTTCCTGATAATATATGCCACCAGCCATTAAGAGCTTTGGGGTACGGCCAGTAATTAGTTGCAGGTTCGGGTGGAAATCCAGGAAATTTATTCATATCTTGAAATTTTTACTGAACAGTTTATTTACCATTTCAATTTCTCTTTCTGTCCACCCTTTTTCAATACTTCTTTGAAAACAGGTTATACAACTGATATTTTCTTTTAACCATTGTTGGAGTAACTGAAATTCTTCTCTAGTAAAGAAAATTGCCTCAATACCTCGTTTATCTATTACTCTGAAGGCTACCATATTTAGATATTATAAAGAAACTTTACTTTAGTCAACGTCATCTTTTCGTATCAGTCTATATCAAGACACTTTCTAGCTAACTGCAACTGTTGCAGTGCTTTTTTCATAAATATCTTTCTTTTCAATCGACAAATCAGCCACTCGTCAGAACCGTGTTTAAATTCACAACTTCGCAAAAACCAGTCTATCGCCTTATCAGAATATTCCTGAAATTTATTGTGATTGATATAAAAATTACTTGGTATCGCCATCTTTATATTCTTTGTATAATTTTTCTAAGTCTTTGAAGACGTCTTCGAGGTCAAATTTGTAAGCCAAATAAGTATCAAGCATCCATGCTTTTCTTTCAGGATTAAGAGTTCTGTCGGGGAATTTCTGTTCAAGACGAGAAATACCAAAAGAAATATCTTTTACTCTTTGTATAAGGGCTTTTGCTTTGAGGTAGTAGGTCTCTAACTGAAGTTCATCTTTCATATTTATATATCTAATTTATAACTTATTTTACCCCTTGTCAAGAACGACAATATTTCTAGTTGAACTATCTTTAACTTATATGCTACAGTTAAAGAACGCTGGAGTTGCTATATGCTTTGTAGTATTTCAGTTACAAAGTTTGCTCGAAGGCAGTTAAAACAAGCGGGGTCTTCATTATTCAGACAGGATAGTGTACAACAGAATAGCTCCGCTTGTTTTTAATTTTTCAATCTATTTTTGGCATCTGCACCATAAGCGGGAGCATGTCAGTAGCTATTTTTCTTTTTCAACTACATAAGTCCCTTGAGGCCGAATTCTTTCTTCAATAGCAATAGTTTCTTTACCTGATATGCCCCGAAGATGCAAAATTCCCTTTTCTGGATGAAGTCCCTTGTACCATCTTCTTACCCGCTTAAAAGATCCTTTTTCATAAAGTGTTTTTTCCCCGGCAATTTCCGGTCTTTCTATTTCTGATAAATGGTCTTTTCTTTCCATTTAGAACCACCTCAATTTCATGCGGGGTGGCTGGTCTCCTGCCACGTACACGCTCTTTAACTGGCCCATAGATTTTTTCCAGCTGTTCAAGATCTAGTTCCTGCCCCGTAAGGATTGCGTGCAGGTCTGATAAATCAAGCTCTCTCATTTTAAATTGGCATTATTCTTTGAACGACTCCATTAGGTTTCCAATCAAACCTCTCATCTACAAAATCACGAATCCACATTCCTAGAGAAACCACAAATCCTGTAGCAAAAGCAACACTAACTGCCCGCAGAGATTCCTCAAGATTCCCCCAGTCCGGTTTCAGAAGCCACGCCTGAGTTAGACCTGTTGCGACTGCGGCTCTTATGCCCCTATATAAAATTCTATATATTTCAGGAAAGTTTTCTTTTACCATTCTACTCATCCCCTAAAAAAGACTCTTAAATCGTGTAATCCAGCTATAACTCATTAGTGAGTTTTTGCTTTCCAAGGTTTCAATCCTTTTGTTAAGTGTAACAATTTCTTCCTCAAGCCTCTTAAGTGAGATTTTAAGTTTTTCTTTCTCCCAAGATTCCTTATTATATTTATCTCTTTCCTTGTTATACTGTGCTTCCAATTCAAATATCTTGCTGTCAAGTTTTTCACATTTAGTTGTGAGATTAGATACTTCAAGTGATTTACTCGAAAGCATCTCATTAGCACTTTTAACTTGTTCTGTAAATTCTTTAATCTTGCTGTCATAATCTTTAGCCTTTCCAAATATCTCACATATTTTACTCTTATCATCTATTGTAAGCTCTCTTTCATTTAATAAGGTCGTAAACCATTTTGGCATATCTTCATTATCCTCCTCATCCTTGTATTTGTTAAAGAATGAGGTTGGGTCTTCAAAATATTCGTTTAAAAGTTCTTGTGTTTTAGCATAAGTGCGCCAGTTAGTAAAAGGCTTTTTTATGCAATCCCAGTGTAGGTGGCATGCTGTACTGTTACCTGTTGTGCCAAGCGTTGCTATCACCGTGTCTAGGCCCACCAGACCGCTTCTAACGAGTATTTCCCTGCAATGTGCGTACCTTATCCACCGCTCTCCAAAAACTCCCTTAATTTTATATACAACAATATTGCCATATCCCGTATTTGCGTATGAAGTAAAGACAATTTCTCCTTGCCTAATTGGATACAATTTATAGCCACAATCTGTATTTCCTCCTCCTATTCCATTCCAATCAACCCCGCTATGGAATCCGTAGCTCCTTGTCTCTCCGAAAATTCCATCTATCTTGTGATCCTCCTTAAATGATTTGGATAACATTTATTATATAAACTTTAGCAATACCGCCGCCAATATTATAGTACCGATGTTTAATATGGTAGCCATCTTTATTATTGTACTATTTTTCCCCACAGCTTGTTGTAAATGTGGTAAATGGTTTTCAAGAATAGTCATCAATACTCATAAATACTTGGCAATCAGAATACCGACTATAATTGCACCTATATTTACAGCACTCAATACACTTATCCTTGTTTTTAAAGAAGCCATTTGTTCGTTTATATGAGGAATATGGTTTTGAAGTAAATTATTAACGTCAGTATTAAGATCATCTACCTTTTTTTCAAGGCTCTGTATTCTCCAGGCTATTGTATTATTAGTTTTCATGAACTTATAAAAATAAAGCCAACCGCTTCTGTAAATGGCACATCTGTTGAAAAAACTGGACTTCCACTTGCTGTTAAATCATTTGCATTTGCTGTTTCATCTGTATAGTCATTGTTGAGCTTCCAATATCCAACCAAACCACTCTCGCTTCCTACCAATTCTGTGTTGTAATTTGCAAGTATCTCAGTATCTATTCTTATATCGTTCCAAACCCGAACTTCGTCAATAAGTCCATCAAAATACAAGTTTCCATCCTCTGCTCTTGCTCCAAGTGTCGGTCTTGAAGCATTATCATTTATAGAAGTTGGTAAACTTGTGCCCTGACTATTCCAAACCCCATTTATATAGAACTCACAAGTTCCAGCGCTGGCATCATAACTTACCGCAACATGAGTCCATACACCTGTACTAACTGTTCCAGTTGAAAGCACCTCTGTTGCATCAGCTCCATTGGCGCTTATATTTAATCTAAGTGTACTCGTCGGTACTACGCTAAACTCGTAGCTTTTCAAGTTTCCTACTGACTTAAATTTGGAAAAAACTGAAAATTGTGCCGCCGATTCGGGTTTAACCCACGCCTCAATAGTCAAATCTCCTGTAATAGATAAAGAGGTAGTATCTGCACGATCAGCATATTGAGAACTGCTTGCTTCTAAGTCTAAAGAATAAGTATTCATTTGTTATCCTTTCTGGTGTACCAGCCAGCCTCCTTGAGTTGTCTATCTGAATGGACAAGGTTGTGACAAATCACACATACTGTTACTCCGTTATCGGGGTCAACAACGCTTTTAAAGAAGTCTGTGGCACTTTTGATATGGTGCGAATGAAGTTCTCCTCCATTACCACAAAGCACGCAGGTATAATTATCTCTTTGGAAAACAAATTCTCTCCAGTCTTTCCATTCCTGCAACCCTCTTAATCTTTTTATTTCTGCCCGCTTACTGTTGTCGCCTTTCCAGCGGTAGTGTTTCTCCCCAGCCATAAACCCCTTATTTCCTTTATTCCAAGCTACTCCGTCTTTGTACCTCTCTTTTTGCCCTTCAGATAATTTCTTTCGCATTTCTTTAGACCACTCTTTCCCTTTATTCCAGGGTGTCTGGTTCTTCATCGCTTCATACCACTTCTTAGTTTTTTTCTGCAAATGGACTGTCTTTGCGTAACAGGGGTGAGAGCAAAATCTTGCTATGTCTTTACGAAAAGGAAAAACCTCAAACGATTTTTCGCAGGTTTCGCAAACCTTGGTAATACGGGGGTGGGTGTTTGCCATATTTATTGATCGTCGTATTGGGAAATAAAATTTAATTTTGAAATATTAAAGTGAATCTCGACATACCGTTGTAATGTGCAACCTCAACTATCATCGTATTGAGAAATTCCAAATTTAATCCTCACCCCCAAAAGCCTTGCATCAACCCCCAGGGTATCCTCAGAAACATCTCTTAAAATCCTGAGGTACAACATATCCCCTTTGGCTGGCGTTCCTCCGACGGTTATCGCCGAAGTCGCTGGACTGATGTGTTCATCCAATGCCGTAATTAAAGTATCCGTTGCCGTCTGAACTGTCCCGTAAGCCGTATCTAAAGCATCGTCATCGCTTCTTGCTAGTCCTGCCAAACCAAAACAAACAGTCCCCGATCCGCTTGCCGCTGTCCAGTGGAATTGGACTGTTATTGTTGATAAGTCCCAATAGTCCGGGGCTGGAATGTTAAAACAGGCGTATTCATCCGCACTTGTATCAAAATCTAAAACCTTTACATTAACTTTATTGGTGGCTGATTCATATTGTCCCGATGCCGCACCCGATGTTGTTGCTCCATACATTGCCGAGGATGGAACATAAATACCTCTTTTTGGATCAGCTCCTGCTACCTGAATATTCCCAGTTGCGGTAACAATGTCAAAATCAGAAGTTCCCACTCTGAATCTATCCGAACCCCCGAGTTTGAAATCGAACCTATCATCTGTATCAGCAGTAAGAGAAGAATCTGCATCGGCATCTAAAATAAGTTCAACCCCATTGAGATCAGCATTTGTGTCAAAGACAGGTGATGTAAGCGTTTTGTTTGTAAGGGTTTGTGTGAAGTCTTTAAATACAAACTCATCATTACCCGTTAAAAGAGGTAAAGTAACTATCCTGTCAGCGACTAATTCACTAACTGCGAAAACGTATTGATGATCCGCTGAGGTATCTTGAACCTGTATACTACTTAAAACAGGAGAATTTATAGTAGGACTAGTGAGTGTTTTGTTAGTTAATGTAATAGTTGATGATTCAATTAAACTGCCAAAAGTAATTCGTCGAGAAGATCCGCTTGCGTTATCACTTGTATCAGAAGAATCTATAATATATAAAACATCCGCTGTCGCAGGAGTCGAAATTGCTGCAAGATCGGTGAGTTTTTGTGATGCCATTTAAATAAATCTCCCTTGAAAATTACGGTTTCTTTTTTCTGAAATTCGGTCATATTTCCAATGACAACTCATACATAGTCTTATCCAATCTGTGAGTTCTCTTTTATACTTTCCACTTTTATTTGCCCAATGAATCTTTTTACCTTTTAAACCCGTTTGCCCACAAAATTTACAAGTATCAGATTGTCCTAATTCTCGATACAACCATTGATGAAGCCCAACATAACTAACATTTTCACCTTTCCATCCATAATTATTTTCTCCCATTTTATATCCTTTTAATCCTTTATTCCACGCTAGTTGGTCTTTTCTTGCTTTATTTGCAGCTTGTATAGATTTACTTATTCTTATATCGTCTTTGGCAGATAATCCTTTATTCCAAGGAGTTTGTCCCCTTCTACCTTTATTGGTTTTACCAAATTGATTCCCTTTTTGAAATGTCATATTTTAATTATAATTCTTAAGCGAAAATTCGCGAATAATTCGTACTTTCTAATTCACCATTTCCGCCTAATAAAAGTTCATCCGTTCCGTTTTGCAAAAGTAAGCTATCCGTTCCATTCTGAAGTAATAAAACGTCAGTATTTGTATCCTTGATGCCAAATCCAGTAGAAACCTGAGTAGGTTTGCTAAAACCAGTCGAATTTACAGAAACCTTACTAAAATTAGTTGAAACCATTAATTTATTATACAATAGGTATGTTACAATTTATATTATGCAACCTAATCAAAATACGGGATCATTTGGAATAGGCCTAGGGGGAATTCAAGCACTCAAAGAAGCAACTAAACGTAGAGGAATAGATATACCACAACTTGAAAGTATGAGTGCAGCAGCACCTGGTATTCAGGTCGCGCCTTCTGCAGTTCCCACGACCAACCCACAGATAGGAAACGTCGAGCAAAATGTTGCAACCCAAGCTCTCGGTGCACCGACAACTCCAGGAACACCTCCAGCAAGAAGTTGGGAAGCTCAAATTTCAATTTCAGCATTAAAAGGAGTAGCTGAGAGCGAACGGAAAATCGCCGAAAGCTTAGCAGGCTTGAGATAAACTTTTTTTCCATATTACATTTCCTTTTCTAAAACCTCTCTTGTCATACCTGAAGTGACAAGATTTACACAATCTTAACCAATCATTTAAGTTTCTTTTGTATTTATGATTTTTATTTGCCCAATCTATTTCTTTCCTTTTGAAACCTGATTTTCCACAAAGTTGACAAATGTTTGGTCTTCCCAGTTTTCTTGCTATCCATGTATGAAGTGAAATGTAACCAACATTATCACCTTTCCAAGCATGGTGTTTTTCATCAGATTGCCACCATTTTTTCATTCCCTTTAAACTCTTTGAATATTTGGCCACTCTTTTATCGGTTTCTTTGGTCAACCCCTTATTCCACGCCGACATTCCTTCTTTTGCCTTCCTGGCTTTAGCTGCAGTTACCCCTATAATCGGATTATCCTTAGCAGTTAAACCTTTATTCCAAGGATTTTCTTTTTTGAATCTTTTCTTTTGTGCTTCACTTTGTTTTAGTCTGGTTTCTTCAGAAACAAATTTACCCCTTTGAGATAATCCTGCCTTTTTTTGAATCTCTGGCGTATGTAAATGCTCAGGGTCTTTACCTTTTAAGTTTTTCCAATAACATTTTTTGGAGCAAAATTTCCCAGGACCATTTGAAGTAAAGTGTCCGAACTGCTTACCACAATTTGAACAAGTTTTTATAACTTTTGGCATTAACTAATTATATCAGTATCTAATGTATTTGACAATGCCTTCTAAAGGGATTAGAATTCACACAATGAATAAATTACTTGTAGGAATAGTAATTATCCAAACTCTTCTTTTTATCGCCTTCGGTGGATTCTTCTTGTTTGAACTAAGTAAACTTTTAAAAGTTGAGCAACCAATAGAAAGAGTCACTAAATTTGATGTCGTCAAATTCTGCCAGGAAATGAGTGCTAAAAAAACAGATGAGGACTGGGGATACAAGAGTTGCTTGGAGGAAATGGAAAAAGCTGCCAAAGAAGATTTATTGGGAGGAGTTGAGAAAATATGATTGAATTCTTATCAGCCTGGATTTTCTTCACTTTTATAGCCTTGATATTGGAAATGTTAGATATTTTATAGAAGTCTTATTCTTGTGGATAGGCGGCACCTGGGAACTGAAGTCCTAACGCTTTAGCAACTGCATATAATCCCAAACCCTTTGCGCCAGTTTCCAAAGCTCCCGTTGCAACCTTCCTAGCAAAACTTGGAGGCCCTTTGCTAATCGTTTTTAACACTTCTTTTCTTTGTAAACTCTTTGAAATACCACTTAGTAATTTATCTACATTTAACCCCTCATGTATAAGTCTGGTTCCTTCTTCAAAGGCGCCATTTGTTATTTCGTCCAATTCTTGTCTTACGCCATCTCTAATTGCTCGATGATACCCTGCCTTGATCGTATCTCCAGCTTTGCCAGAATCTTTAAATCCTTGAACTGCTGTGTCCCATCTTCTTTTTGCGGTTTGTGGGTTAAGATTTTTACCGTTGAAAAACTTTTGTGCTTTTGTTAGTAAGGCTCTGATTCCTTTCTCTTCCGATGGTGTGGCGCTAGGAATCGCATCATCTGCCCATTGTTCAATAGAATTAAATACTTTAGTTCCATTTACTTTACGACCAACACTTTGTGCTTCTTCAATTGCGGCGTTTCTTACTTCTTTACCTTTAAGTATCTGTTCGGCTCCTTGTTTCAAAGTTTTGTCTATAAGTTCTGGTGATTTTCCTTTGAAGATACTCATAAGTTTTGGCCCTAGATAACTTTTAATTAGTTGAATACCTGCTACTGTCTCTAACTTAGTTGCTATTTCTTCTCTTGCCGCCTCATCCAATTCTTTTACTCTTTCTACTTGTGGCTTAAATTCTTCGCTCCTTGCAACTGCTGATTCGATGTCTCCACCCAATAAATCAGCTATATTTTGGCCCGTGGCTTTTACTCCCTCTAAAGCAATTCCAGGGCCTTCGCTAATATATTTTTGTATCCCGCCCGTTGCGAATAACTTCTCCAAGAATCCTCTATCTTTAAACTCACCTGTCGGTCCAACTGCCTTTTCAGCAACCACTCTTTCTTCACCGCCTTGTTCTGTTATTATTTGTTCTTTTAATCTATCAAGTTCGGGTGAACGCTCTAATCCAAATTTCAATCTTGCCGATTGCATAAGCTCTATAGCTTCAGTCGGAGTATCTGTCGGCTGTGGAAGTCCTTTGCCAGCTTGAAGTTGCTCTTGAAAAGCGATATTCCCAGAATCCCCTGCAGCTTTTGCAAGTTGAGGTCTGACTGACTCAAGAGTTCTTATATAGGTATTAAGTCTTTCGGTTGCAGAGCCAGGTTCACCAGGTGAAACTGCTCTTTCAGCTCCAGCTACAACCCCAGGCAATCGTCCCCCAAAACCAGCCTCGCCAACCGCCAATGGTTCATTGCGCCCTTCTCCAAAAAACAGGCTTTCTAGTTGATTGACTACATTTTCAGTTTTTGCGGTAGGACCTTCTCCTGTTTCCAATTCTTGTAAACCAGCTTCAGCAGTTTTTCTTTCCAAAGTGGCCTGTGGGGACTGACTCATCTGATATTCAGCCACTAAACTAGGACTGATTGAGCCAAGTGTTTCTGGTCTTATGCCAGTTCTAACTTCACCCGTCTTTTTGTTAAAAATATCGACTGTCCCATCTGGATTGTATTTTGAAATAGGCATAGTTACCAACCCGTATCTGTTGAACCGAATTTAGTTATCGGTTGTGTTCCGACTAATTCAGTTCCCTTAAATATTCCTAGTTGAGTTCCCAAATCTTGAAAGCTGATACCGCCATACTTATCCTCTAATTTTGCCATTTCTACGGCTCTAGCAATATTTGCCCTATCTGTTGCGCCCGTCTCCTGCATTTGTGTAATTTCTCTATTCAAAGCCGAAGTTATTTGTGTTTTCATAAGATCATATTCATTCGCTGATTGCGCTGAAATTAAAGTCCCTTCTATCTGGAGCGGAGTAAATATATCAGCTTTTTCCGTTTGGTATTGACTTAAAAGACCTTGAAGCGTTGAACCTGCGCTTTCAAGTCCCCTGCTGGCCGCAGTGAGCGCGGGTTGCAGCCCCCTGATTTCTGCCGCAGACCTTCCCGTAATCTGTCCGGCTGATACACCTCGACCTGATAATGCCTGTTGAACTGCCTGAGGCATATCCTCCATCGTATAACCGATATCTCTTGCCGTCTTGCCTGCCTGTCCGTATGTCTCGTAAGCTTCGGGGAGTTTAAGTGCGGTTCGGACTGCCGTTAGTTGTTCCGGCACTTCGCCGAGTTTGGTTGTGAATGCGCCCATTCTTGCTCTCTGTTCAGCCTGGAAATCAGCAACGGGTTGGATTGGAGCGGGTGTTGGCACTGGCGCGGGCTGTGATTCTCTTTCGAGACGTGCCGCAAGTTCGGGCTCGCGACCGCTCAAAATTGAATTTATAAAATTAGGATCGTTATACCCAAACTTTTTTCTTAATATTTCTTCAGTTAGTGCCATTTAAAAATAAAAACTCCAGCCGTTTAGCTGGAGTAATTTCTCCTTACTTTATTATAACACAAGCAAGGTAATTCAGACTTTGTTATTCTTATCAAAAACAACCACCTTCTCGGGCTTTTTCTTCGAGACATCTTCAAAAGTTTCTTTGTCTTTATCCCAGGTTACATCTTTTATCTCTGTTATTTTCTGAACAGGAATATCGACAATAAGAGCCGGTTTGACGCTTCGTGTTTCAAGGATGAATAAACCCGCTTCTGTATCAAGATAAAAACTGAAGTGTTGTCCTAAATTAACTTTTGCCATAGCATCTCAATTAAATCAGGGTGGTTTGGGTGAAACCAGAAAATAAGCCACCAAACAAACATTATTGTATAAACTGCAACTACCATTATTTGAGCAATTAACAATGTTACTTTTAAAAGTTTCATTGTTTGTCAAAAACCAAAGTTGCTAAGTACATGTGCATATTATCTCCTCCGTCTCCTGCGGGGTCTTGTTTTCGTTGAATTATGTAATCCTTTTCTCCACTCGGAAAGGTTAAACCAGCACTTCTTACCGCCTGTGGAAGTTGTGCAGTAATTCCAACTGCTGTCGAAGTAATTTCAGAACCAGTAACAGCAGAACCATCTGTTATATTGTAAATCCGTGAATATGCTGTTCTTCCGCTTTGCTCCACACTCATACACGCTTCATACGCAAAGTCGAACCCAGGGAAGTCATCAGCATTGAATTTGAACTCGCTTCCCGTGTTATCAAGATAACTTCCGCTTCCTGTAAAAGTGTGTTCAAAAGAAACCGGCCTATAAAACTCAGTACCTTCGGTTACTCCGTCATTGTTATAAAAAACTACCTCTCCGTTGGCTCTGTCCAATATCAAAAATACATTTCCTGAATTATCTTTAACCTCCAAGTTTCCTGTTGCGTTATTAATAAACTCGGTCAGTCTGAAACGAATAGAAGTAGGCAATACATCACGCCTGCCTATCCTTGCACTAAATTGGGCAGCAGATACACCTGCCGGTGGGATATTGTTAAAATTGTTTGTCATAAAAATTGTCCTAGGCGGATTCATCTTCCTCTTCCATTGGTTCGTACACAAATTCCAAACCTGTAATTCGAGGAAACGTTACCGCACTTGTAGAAAAATCTACCCTTATTTCTATCTCCCGAAATATAGAATTTATATATAATTCCGCTTTTGTTTCACCCACCGTTGTAACAGCTGAACCAGAAACCCAGCTCCCACGGTCGATTTTGTAATATAATGTTAAAGAATCGCCCGAAACCAAAGCTTCGAAATTTGCCTCCAGTTTTATAGCCTGTTTTCTTTTATCTGTACTCCCCGCATCAAAGATGCGACTTTGGTATGTTGCAGTTTCATCGGTTGATCCATCATCGGCCTCAACCTTATCAATTTCATAGCTTGTATCATCGCGACAGCCGATATATAAATCCGTCCCGAAACTCTTTACTGCGCCTATCTTTAATGTAGTTCCCTGAGTCGTTCCTGTTGAAATTATATAAGGATAATTAAGAGTGTTCGTCAATGCCGAGGTCTGACTGCCAAACTCATAAACTCCCTGCTCTAAACCTGTGGAGTCATCTGTTACCGCACCATAGCCTATCACCAATCTTTCTTCGTACTCGTCAATCGCGCCTGGATAAACCTCAACTATTTTAGTATCTAGTAGTTTGGGTACTTTGTCTATTATCTTGGTAAAGGGCTTGCTTCCTGTATAAACCGCACCTCGGTTGCCATATACGCCGACTATTTCGTTTCGATAGGCTCTCGCTGCATTTGGTGCGCCCATGGGTAGGGGTTCTGCGTAGTTGTAGGCATTCTCCATCCCATCCCAGAAGAATCTTTTAGACTCCTCTACCTCGCTGAAACTTTGTCCTTTCCACGCCTCGACTACCACATACTCCTCGATCGTGTAGATATTCCTTGCCTCAAATCCGGGGTCAAGCTTTATCTTGGTCGGGTTATAAGTCCCGCCCAACCTGTCAAAAAATCCCAAGTATCTTTCATTGCCGACAACCCATCCGCCAAAGAATCTCGCCATCATGTGCCAGTCGGCGTCTATTAAGACTCCGTAATTAACAGTATATTCCGCACCCTCTAAATCCGTCGCGACTTCGGTGTCAACTCCTCCATCCGCAACCGTGGTCGTGACGTGGAAATGGTAAGTCTCACCGGGTTCTGTTCTTAAAGGAGAGGCAAACGTAAAAGTTACGTCTCCCGTTGCCATTGAACCGTTAACTATGGCCTTGCTTCCCACGCTTCTGTTGTTTGCGTCGTGCAAAGTGACCGTCCAATCGCCCGAACCCACGACGTCCACATCTATCACGATCGAATTCACGGGATCGCCACCCGTTGCTACATCTGAAGTTGCTGTAAATGTTTGTCTTGCCGTTGCCGTCTCAGCTATTGAAGTTGGTGGGACATAATCAGCCGCACCCGTTCCCCCACCAGTTGTCTGCAAGTCCGAGGCGTTATGCCAGCTCGTTAAAGCGTCATCAAAGGCCGGAGAATTGTCTAATGGGTAATACCTGCCTATATTTGTAGCCAAAGCGTAGTAAAGCCCGTTATCATGGACTACCAATCCCTCACCGGCACCTCCTGATACCGTCCTTAATAAACTTACCGAGTCGGCGTTGCTTATAGCGTAAATTTTGCCCGCTGAGTCGTAAGCACAACGATTAGTAGACCAAGGGCTAAAATCTTCAAAAAAATGGGGAAGCCCCGTAACCGTAGTCGAGCTTATCTTGGTAGTCTTTTTGGCTAAAGTTAAATAATTGGGGTCTTGAAACGGATTTGCGGCCTTAATGAAACGTGCGGAGTTCTCAATTCCGCTTTTTGAACTAATTGTAGTTATTGCACCGCTGAAGTTGTTAATTCGCAAAATAGCCATTACTTAAATTATAACACTCACGAAATTGTTGATGCCCAGACCTTTAAGCGAGCATCCCCTGAAGTCTTTTTTCTTCTTATAAGTTGTGAGGAATTTCTATCTCGATAATCTCTTAATAGTCCTAACAATCCGCCAGAAACATCTTGATTATTTTTCCTATTGCTATTATTTCCATCGCCAGTCCATCCCATATTGTACCAAAATTGGGCTTTAATTTGGTTTTGACGAAAACTGGCAAAATAGTCTCCAAGCGCCAAGTATGCTGGGATTTCTTGATACTCTTCTGGAATTTCAGAACACTGGCCTATTTTGTAAGTAACTGTGCTTTCCGTAGATTCTTCAAACACGGATTCTAGCTCTAACGCAACCGCCGACGTGACTGAACTAATACGATACCAACTACCACGAGGCTCGCCGTTTGAATCTGTAAGTACAAAAAAATCTCCAGGCCTGACATTTGAAAGCGTACTCCAAGCTGCAGTTCCAGCCTCAGTGACAGTTGCATCATTCTCAGTTACAACTACGCTCCCAGTAGAATAATCTGTTCTCACCAATCCTCCCCCACGTAAAGAATATTCCATTGTTCCTGTATAAACCGCCTGTGGGATGGGATATATACCTACATCACGTTGCCTTTTGTAATAATAAAGTGGAATTGCACCAGCTTGTATATCTAGTGCATTAAGTCTCGCCCATTCGTTATTAGAATGTATAGGTTTTAAGGGATAATTTACCGAGCCTATCGTTATAACTAGGCTCTCTATTTCTCTTATTTCAGGCGGATAATGATAGTATTGCTGGCTTGCAACCGTACTGAATGTCCTCGTAATTTCTGTTAAATGTGAAGGCAACTTACTGACTACAAAATTATCTCTTGAGTTTATGTGCCTTTTAAAAAAGGTGGTTGTGGGCGTACTCGTGTCCTTGCCCGCACCATCAGAACAAATTTGAAGCTGTTGAGAAAAAGTAAGTCTACTCATACTTTATTATATCATCTGGGGAATGCGATTATACCTGGGCTAATAGGGTCTTTGACTACTGTTGCAGGTGCTCCTGCCACCCCAAACCTTCTTATCTGTGCAGGAGAAGGATAGATGATGCGGGGGTGGGCGACTATTGATGTATTAACAAATGTCGGGGCAGCTACTTTATAAGAAATTGCCTCCCTTACCGTTGGCAGATATTCAACTAAACTATTCTGAAAAAAGGCAGGACTAAAACCCTTACTCAAAGCGGCAATTTCTCCAGTAGTTAAAATCCTATCCCAGATAGCGAACTCGCATAAATAGCCGTCCCAAGTCCTATCTTGTGCCCCACGATTACCAACGACATATACATCTGTATTAGTATCAGCTGTCCCGGTTGGGGTAGTTGAACCGGTTTGACTTTGTGAGGAACCGTCATAATACATTACTGGGTCATTTGCTACATCGGAAGAATCATAAGTCACTAAAACATGAACCCAAGTATTAGCAGATGGTTGGGCAAAAAACCAACTACCATTATCTCCGCTAAAATCTCTTTCATAAACATACTCAACACCAGCACCCCCACCATGAAATAAGAGTTCAACTTGAGCACCCGCATCTCGCTTATCAAAAAGTCTTCCCAAGCCACTCTCACCGTTACCTACTCTATATGTCCATATAGAATAGGTCCTTTGAGTGGCATGGGAAGCAAAAGCAGAATTAACTTCTGTGGTTGTAGCATTAAAACTTACTGCCATATTTTTCCTTATAAATAAACTTCATATAAATCCAAAGGAAGGGCAGAATTAAGAAGAAAACTAAAATCCCTAGAGGAGGTTGAAAAAGAAATGAAAATAGGCTTTTTTTTTACCATATTATGTTTCATAAATAAGAATTTCAACGATTTCGGCATCTCCAACTAAATTATCTGTTGAGGTTGTCCCGTCTGCATCTCTTGTTATCTTGATAAAAGCCATTTCTCCTGCGGCTATTGAATCAGAATCAGCACCGTCCGTGAAAGTAACTGAAACATAATCAACCTCTCCTGTTGCACTTGCGGTGGTTGGATTAGCATTATTGGCGGCGGCGAATGCTTTGGTATCAAGATCGTCTGCGTCATCAGTTACGCTCATAAAAGCTACATCTAAGGAAATTGTTCCCGTAGTGGCAGAGGTCGCCATCCACAATACTTTGACTGTAAATCCACCGCCCGCATAATTATTTGGAACTGCGAATCTAAAGATTGCACTTTCATCAGTCGTATCATCCAGGTCTATAACAAGGTAGCCATTTCTAGTGTCAAAAGTCCCAAATGCCGAAGCAGGAGGTTCATTCCCCTGCGGTGTTAGAACAGCTAAAAGGTCACCACTAGCCATTAAATTATCTCTCCTTTCAATGCGTCAACCATTTCCTGCTTAGTTATTTTTTGCCCTGATGGTAATCGTAAGTTTATCACTTTAATCAAAGCTGTTAAAACTATCTTCATTCCCTCTATACCGAAATCATTTGCAGCGTCTTTTCTTGCTTGTAATTCAGCATCTAGTATAGTTTGTTTTTCCGCAAGGTTCATCTCAACTATGTTATCCCCTGAACGTTTCCAATATTTCAAAGGCACATTTTGAACTGCACTTATGTCAGGATTAAAAATTACGTCAGGATCATTTGAAACCACATTCCCCTCAAGTGCAGTGGGATCAACCATGTACTCTGCGCCATTAACGCTTTGTAGGTATTGTGGTGTTTGGTTTGGTTTAAAGATTGCTATATTAGAAATAGGAATGTCCTCCTTTTAATTGCTCATATTTCGTAACCCACACAAGTTATGTAAATATTCCCCGCACTTGTAGTAACTAATAAATCAGCCGCGTCCTCACCTGAAGCCAGAGGATACATAGCATCAAATGGAATTGTAACTCCCGAACCCGCTTTAAACTCACCTTTCAAAACAGCAGAATCACCGGCAGCCAAATCATCCTCAAAAGTAACCGTAGCATCAGCAGATGTCTGGACATATAAAGAAACAACGTGCCATCTTTTACCAGCTCCTGGACTCCATACAATTCCATCTGTTACAGCTCCGGCATTGGTATAGTATTTCTTGGCATAATTAGTATGGGTTGTTACGTCTATATCAGGAGGTAGAAGTTTCCCAAGGGCAGCAGTCCCTGCTGGTAAGGCAACATCTGTAGCCAAAACAACCCTTTGAGTAAGGGCCGTAACAGTCCCTGAAGCACCCTGAACACCTACCTGACCGGCAATAGTATTAACCGCCGCCCTATTAGTTTCATCCCAATCATCCAAAACTGATAAAGAAGCTTGTGCAGTAGCATCCTGAACCGCAAAAGTACCGGCATTAGTAACAGCATGAGAAGGTACAGAGGCTAATGATACAGGCAGGGTTATTGCAGATGCTGCTAAGTTAACATCCATTTGAGAAGATGCGTTAATGGCTGCTGCTAGCTCAGTTAATCCTGCATTCGAAACAGGTACAGTAACACCTGAGGCATCAACTGTAACTGTAGCGGCAATAGAAACAGGTTGTGTAGCCTGCCAGAAAGTACCTGTTACAGGTACAACCTCACTATCAAGAGTAATCTTAACGTCAGCAGTTTGTCCTGCCCCGCCTGTCACAGTTACCACATCAGTTGAAGTTAAATCCCTAATATCTAAATTGCTTGCATCAACAGTCAGAGAACCTCCGGCGTCGCTGATATGCAAAGCACCGTTTGCCGTTATATTAAAAGGAGCTACATCGCCGTCAGTTACAGTTTGAGGAACAGACTGATAAAGACCACCAACTAAGGCGTGCTTTGAGGTTGAGTCCGTCCAATCCGCGTCGTCTATATAAACCGTATCATCAATTAACTCAACCGCCGTTTGAATTGATGTGGTGTCCCCTGCAATTGTGTCTAAGTCCGCTGTCTGTAATGCCAAATCAGTTGCGGCGGTATCCGGTAATGTCGCCATTGAAACAGGCTGTGTAGCTTGCCAAAATGTCCCCGATACTGGTTGTGTCGCTTGCCAGAAAGTGCCAGACACAGGCTGTGTTGCCTGCCAGAACGTACCCGTAACTGCAAGCGAGGCATTAAGAATATCAACCTGAAGGTCGCCTGAGGCATCAGTATGGAGTGCAAAGATATTGCTGCCGTCAGTTCCCATCGCAACTGTCCCTGTTGGGTCAGCGTTTACGTCCCCGTCTGAGTATTCCGTTCCTCCGGCAATAGAAACATCTGAAGAATCTAAATGGACATATAAAGCGCCTGTTGTGGTTTTTGCTTGTACGGCAATTGGAGCAGAGGTTGTGTCATCTAAAGCTATCAGTCCCTTAACCGCATTTTGGTCAATTGGAGCAATATCTGTCATAATTTATTATATCACTCTAGTTTAAAATGCTCTGTACTCTCTGAAGTTTGTCCTGAAGCCCCTGCTCTTTCTTGTCGAGTGCGATCTGCTTGTCCCTGTTAGCTGAAGTTTGCTTGTGGAGCTCTTTTTTGCTTTTTTCAACTTCCAGTCTTTGATTCTCAAGCTCGGCCTCCCTGTCCTTCAAGGTTTCAAATTTCTTCATCTGCTCAGTGAGCTCGTTTTCCCTCGTCTTTACCCTCGCCTCGACTATGGCCACGAAATCGTCAATCTGCTTCATTATATCAGCGATCTTGCCCCTGATTTCCTTTATGAATTCGCTTGACTCGTCAAAAGTCGTGCCCATATCTATATTTCAGTTTCTTTGTAAAATTTTTTCTCTTGAATGTCGTGAGCAATACGAGAGTTGCCTTTTACATTAAACATTTCATCAACTAACGCCCGTCTTACGTGTTTTTCATAAGTTGACTCAATTTTGGTAATCTCTTTGGATTTTAGTGTCCAAGTTCTGGGTAATTTACCGCTTAAATCCCAATGAACGATCACATTTTTATTAAGTGGGTTGAATACCGATGCAAAGTTATGCATTTTCTCGGCTTTCCTCTAATTTCAGAAGCAATAGGATGAATTTTATGAGGTGCCTCTTGGTAATCCTTCCCTCCCTGTCCAGTTCCTCGAAGGATTTATCCCATTCGTCGGGCATTATCGTAAAACCAAGTATATTTGAAACTTGTTCTCTTATTTTCGTCATTTTATCGCCTTCTCCAACTCCTCCCTATGCGTTCTGCGGTGAGAAAACAACCCTATTTTGCCCTTGGCAATAAAGCCGCATGTGTCACATTTGTAAATGCTTTCCGTGGTTTCACTAGACGCATCAGGAGTGGTTTTCCTGCCGTTTGTGGACTCCCCCTTTTCCTCTTGTACGCTTTTGAGTGTGTCCTTATACTCACGCGAACCCTCTTTTTTCTGTACTTGGTATTCACGATCAATCCCGTACTCGGTTTCGACTCCCACATACAAAAGCGAAATTATCTTCCTTGCTTCATCGCTGTTTGGATTGTAGAATTTCTGCTCAAACACCATTTGCTCATTGGTTTTAAAAGTTTTATCCATTGCCGCCATGCCTGCGGCAATTCTTCTTTGGTTTTCTTTAATAATAGCATCGTGAGCCTTGTCATTTAATATCTTGTCGTACATTTCCCTGATATATTTTTCAGAAATATATCTTGGAAATACGGCTTCTTGTTTAGCGGGAACACGGAAAATTTTGCCGCCAGACCGCAAATCCCAAATAACAACCTTATCCTCGTTCAAAGGATTATAAACTCTTAACAAATCATTAGAACGTCTTTCGAGTTCAATTTGATAACTACTTTTTTTCTTGTCCAGTTGCATCATGGTTAATTTTTTACTTCCAGCTCAGATTCAACCTGTGTCTGGTTTCTGTTTGTGGCTTGCTCTTTTGGTTTCATTTCGTCCCGGTATTGCACCCTTATTCTTGGCCTTCTATCAACAACCCAAACGAAGTCTTTTACGGTGTTTACAACTACATCTATCCCGTCAACAATTAAAATGATATCGTGTTCCTTTAGGAAGTTTAATAAAAGCTGATCCACCGGAGTTCTTTGTGGTTTTTCTTGGACTTTTTCGTCCTTTTTATCTGCCATAAGTAAATTATATCACAAACCCGAATCGACAATTGCTGCGTCATCTGAAACGGGATTCCAAAGACAATAGAAGTCAAGTACTCCCGAGGTTACGTTGGCACTGCCTGCGATAGTTAAGATAATATCGTTCCCATTAAGGGCATATATAGGCAAGTTATCTATCGCTGCATTTTCTTCACCGACAATAGCGAAAGTGGCATTTGCTGCGTCATTTAGCCATATTTGCCCCGCATCTATTTGTGTAGCTGTTTCAACAGGTAGAAAAATAGCTGTATCTCCCGTGATACCTACCGAAAGAGTTGCCGCACCATCTGAATCTAAAAGAGTTGTACAAGTTGCTATAAGTTTTACAAACACGAGGCCCGTTACGGTAAAAACAACTCCCCCATCTAAAGTCCCACCATCATCTCCCCAAGCATTAGTAGTAGCTCCTGCAAAAGTTATAGTTTTCTTAGTCCTGAAGGCACTCTCACTTCTTATTACTTGGGCATTATCATCTCTGTCTTGTGCTGCGGCAAATGAAGTCATAATCTAATTATACCACCTTTTCTTTTAACCTTATTAGTTTGATTGTTTCACCGAAAGCCTGATAAATATTGTGCCAAAGATTCATTAAACGGGTCAGATTGTCAGTTTGCTCAATTGTGAAGTTATAAGTATCGGAGAATTTATAAGAAGCAATGCCGTCTTCGTTAAATTCAATCTCGCCCTCAATAATTAAACCATCAAATTCCAGTTTAAAGTCGTGGGTATAGACCATAACTAATTATAACACTTAAGAGAAAGAAAGAGTCAAGAAGATTAGGTCCTGAAGATTTCTGCGGATTCAGCTGTGGTTGTGGATTCTCCAAAGCAATGAGAAACAAACATTGTGTCAGCAACGATACCGAGAGAACCATTTGACGCAAAAGTTCCTGCTGCACTTGTTGGAGCAGTAATAGAAGCAAAATAGCAATTCGCAATGATGCCTACACTATCAACCAAAGAAACATACCTTTTTGTTTCTCCAGACGTTATATTTGGCATAGCACTAAAGGTACAATCACGAATTACTAATCCATTTATGCCTCCTGTCCCTGCGTAGACATTACAATCGGTATTGGCAGCCGGGCCAGAAAACTCACAATTCTCTACGACAATATCTTGAGGAATTGTATTCGCACTATCGGGAAGGGTAATGTCCCCAGTGTTCTTATAGAATCTACATCCGCTTACCAATCCTTGCCATGCACCGCCCCCGGACCCCCATTGAATTGCTCCGCCAGTCTCAGCGTCAGTGGAATCAGTACCTACACAATTCTTAAAGTGACAACCGAGAACTGACCAACCAAAAGCGGCTGCGGTTGAACCACCATCGTCAGTAAGGAGAATGCCTCCACCAGTTGCCCCCGCACCATTAATACCAAGGTTGGCAATCATTACACCAGGAGCTTTAGTCTCAATAATAGGAGAAGTTGTGGTTGCCCCGACTTTAAGCTGGGGAAGCCCGCCCTGGGTTCTGCCTCTTGAAACTCCGATTATGGAAACCTGGGGAACATTGACAACCAAATTAGCCGTATAACTAATGGGGTCGGTGTCGGTTGCGGCCATCGTCCTGCCTGCGACAAAAAACACATCGCCTGCTGCGATTGCTGGGGATATACTGGATAAATTGCCGTTAAACTGGGTTTCGCTGAAAGCGTCCTCCCAGCTTCCGCCCCCGCCGTTTGAGCTTTTATCACCGTCTACATACCAAACATTCCCGCCCTCAAGTGGCATACCTGGTAATACTAAATCATCAGGATACCATTTAAGGTTCCTATGAAATCCTGGGTAATATCTATCTGCTCTCATTTTTCCTCCTCAACTTTAGGTTCTACTTTTACTTCCGCTACCTTTTTGGCAGCAATAAAGTCACCATAATCGGCGAAATTATTTGAATCTAATTCTGGCTTCTTTTCTACTTTTTTAGATTTAGGCATATTTATTAAAAAACCCCTCGTAAAAAGGGGTTAATCTCTTTACGCTTCTACCTATTAAGGCAATGCACACTCAATTGAGCAGCAAAGCGTTATCTGTCAATTTTTGCCATTTCTTACGTTAAAAGAGTTTTGGCAAACATGAGTTGGTTTAGTTTACATCAGCGATCTATCATAAGATACACGAGCGGATATTCTGTTGCAACTACTGTTGATGGCCCAGTTACACCCAAGAATGGCTCTGTTGCCGCATCTACGCATTCGTATTGTCCTGTTCCAGTCCCGGCTCCGAAAGTGATTGATGTTCCTACTGCATCGTTTGCCTCATCTGCCCAAACTGCACATGGTCCCCAAGTTTGAATATAGCCATACTCTGAAGCTCCAAGCCCACCTACCATTATCGGTACTCCTGCCGGAACGTATGTTTGGGTCGTACCAGATTGCACTAGAAGCTCGTCATATCTATTGTAAACCAAATCTACATTTGCTTCTGATAATACACCTGCGGTATCAATTGCTTCTTTGAGGAGAACCTCAAGTGTACCCGTGGTTGAAGTTTGAGCTATGTGTCCTTCAATTGGGTAAGCTCTTCCCTCTCCAGTTCCGTCATTAACTACCAGCCAACCGTCTTTGTATTGTTCCGCTGTTGCCGCCGTGCCTCCGAGGGTTACCTTAACACTCTTGTCTCCTACTGCCGGCGCTGTTTGGAAAGAAAGGTTATTGTGATTCGCAACTATTGCTGCCCCTGCCGCAAGTTTTCCTCTGCCGATTGCTGTTGTACAGAAAGCATAGTGAAAAGTTCTACCCCAGGCATCCTCGTAGCGGTTGCCGATTGAAAGCAATTGTGATGTTGTGCCTTGTGCTGATGGTAATATTATTGATAGTTTTCCCATTTTAGACTCCTGTTATTGAATGACCTTGACCGTTAAGGTTTGGCCTCCAAGTTGCGATTTGTCCGATTACATAGAATCTTGCGATTGTTCCTGCTTGGTCGGGCATCATCAAAGGAGGCTGATAGAACCACCCGTTGAAGGCGGATGGCATCTCCTCTTTTGCGAGTGATTCCATTCCCTCAAGTGAACCAAGATTTATCTTTTCAAGTCCAAGTTTTGCGTATTCAGTTGGTACTACTGTCCTGCCGAACCATCCAAATGAACTTTCGTTAAGTTTGTACCAAACACCAGGAGTTGCCTTTTTGTCCTTGATTGCCGGCATCCCCCTGTGGTGAAGTGAAAGGAATCCTGCTGCGCCGCCCAGTTTGGCATCGGCTGATCCTTCTCCCCTTACGCTCATTCTTGGCCAACCACCTGAGTTATAATTTGCTCTTACTTGTGGGTCTAAGAGTTCCTCGTAAAGACTCCAATCCGCAAAAGTGGTTAAGTTGATGTTAGGAACCGATGCTGCCCCTCCGCCCTTTGCACAAGCGTCATCCAAAGTTGCAAGTTTGGCCAAGGTCATCGTCCCCCAGCTCGTATAGGTCGCATCCAAAACGTCATAGCTTGATCGAGTTTGGCCTCCGATTGTTGCAGCGTTTGTTCCGTTGTCTACAATTGCCTGAAGGCCGTTTGGCGTATCTCCTGCCCCCGTACTGTAAGCCGCCTCGGCAACTGCATCAACCACCTCAAGTGCCGCCTCTTCATGCTTATATGCATCCAAGGGAATAACTCCTTCTGCTCCGGCATTAGCAAAACTCTCTAACATGATAGAAACCTTGGGTTGGGTTCCTGCGGTATGTGCGAATGAAAGGGTGATCTCATTATCTTCTGCTGAAGAGTTCAGATTCTCTAAGCCAGTGAACCACTCAAATTGAGATGATTGCTGATACTTGATAGTCCAATCCATTACTACACCCCTGAATGGTTTAGCTTTACCCATCAAGCGGGAGAGATAAGTTGGAGCTTCTAAGATAGTATCTACAACTTTGCCATGAAGTGCTCGCAGTGTTTTACCTTCTACCCTATTAGAAGGGTTGATTCCGTCTGGGGTTACTGAAAATCCTGCCATAATTGTTATTAAACAAAAAATCGGCTCCTGTTGAGCCGACTATTTTGTCGTTAGTATTATTGTAAACTATTTGTCAAATATTAGCAAATCAACTAAATTCGCCCGCCGCAATCTCTTCCCAAGATTTCTTTAAATCAGAATGTTTAAAACTTTCTCCCGACTCCCTTACTTGGGTATTCCCGCTTATGGGCAAATCTGCGCCAGGCGGCCCTTGTAATATTTGCGGATAAGCTACTAATACATCAGCTATAGACGGAGTGTATTCGACTCCTTGCGATCTGTTTTGTTCAATCATCTTGCCTATCGCCAAGATTATTTTCTTTCTCGCATCATAGCCAGCATCGCCATCCTTGGCCTCTTTCATTTGAGGAACCTTACCCAATCTTGCCAGTTGATTGTATTGAGAGTACCAACTTTGTACTATTCCATTGATTCTTTCTTGCCTTTGAGTCGTGGTTTGTTGCTCCTCTTTTTCGCTTTCCTCCTGCAACTTGGTAAATCTTTGCTCTAATTGCTCATTAACTATCTTTTTGAGGGCATCTGCATCAGTCGGCAGTGTTTCCTCCTGTTTCTTGGTCAGACCCAACGCCTCGCCTATTTTTTGAATAACTGACCTACTTACTTCCTGACTAACTACGCCTGATACGTCTTTAGTAATAGAATCTTTTAATGAAGCTACTTGGTCATCTGAAAGTTGCGTTTGCGATGGAGCCGGAGTTGGTTGCGTGCCTTGAGGTTGAACTTCCGAAGTCGGAGTTTCTTGCTGTATCTCTTGGCCTTCCTCATTTTTTTGAGTTGGTTTGTCTACCATACTTTTATTATATCATGCAGTTGCTCTTTTAACTGCTTTCATTGCTTCGTCATGTGGATTCCTTGGAATTTTAGCACCTGCTCTGCGTGCCTGATTCAACATTACTGCCATCTTTTTATCTTTAGGCCATGACGGATGATGCTCTTTAATAACATCCATCACTTTTCCTTTGTCTGTGCTTACTGGTAAGGGCATAATTTAGTATAGCACTTCCATCAATCTCTAGTCTTAACGAAAGAGCACAGCAAAAATATCATAATATTATTGCTTCTCCTTCAAGTCAGGAGGACTAGCGTACCAAGCATCCCATCCTTGCTCGTCAAAAATAATCTTTGCCATTTTGGTATTCTTCTCAGGATCATACATATCCTCATATAAATAAATGCCGTTTCTATTAAGAAGTTCCTTTTTCCTATTCATAAAATCGGCAAAAGTATAGGAGTTGATTCTAAATAATCCCCTGTCAATAGAGCCATCGGCATTGGGAATGTCAACTTCGGGACCAGTTTGAAAAGATGTATTTTCACCATGAATTTCGCCTTTTTCATCTTTATAACTTAATACTCTTTTTGCTTCATTGGCCCTTTCTCCGAAAATGTTATTAATAACTTTCTCAAAAGGATTATTGGAAGTAACCTTGGAAATTGGTACTGGTTTGTTTTGTATTCCTTCTACCTCTCTCCTTGCTTGAAGAGCCGCCAGGGATATATATTTATTCTCACCAGTCTTTATCCAACCCTTTTCAATAAAGGGGTCAGGAGTCGGTGTGGGTTTTGCTTCGGGAATAGGACTTAATAACTTGGTTTCCCTTGGTTTAATTAAAGAAGCAATTGACTGTGCTACATCACCAAGAAAAGATGGTATTTCTCCAGTCGCTCTGATGATTGCTCTAAGTTTATCATCCATTTTTATCTATTAAACAGTCTACTAATAACACCAGTCGCTCTACCTATAAGACTTCTTGGTGAGCCTTGCGGTGTTTCCCCAATCGCTTGGGGGTTCTGTGGGGATGGTTGCATTGGTTGCTGAGGTTGGTAGGGCCCTTGAGGATTGCCAAACCTCATTAAGTTTTGCTGATTCATGCCTATTACCTGATTTGCCACACCCTGCAAATCCATTTTTTGAGAATATTTCTTAATATACATATCGGGATTCGTCTGGAACATATAAAGCATCTCGGCTCTATTCTCTGCATCGCTTCTACCAGTGTCGATGAAGTAATTTATAGGGTCTATCAATCCCAAACTTGCTTCTTCTTTTGCCTGTCTTTCTCTTTTAAGTTTATCAGTCCCCGAAGCCTTGATCCCTACCTCCATCCCATCCTCTATCAAGTCAGCGGTCAACCTTTGTTGGACTTCGGCGCCTTGAGAACCTATCAATAGTTGGAAGTGCTGGGGAGTATATCTCAGCTTCATCATGTGCAAGAGCGCCTCGGCCATCTCGGTTGCTACTTTGTTTATAGCTAGATCCGAGAAGTCATCGGCAATCGTGAAACTCGACTCTCTTTGAATTTGCGTGGTAGTTGCGACATCGCTTGTCAACACCCCACTTGCGGCACCGCTTATGTGCAGTTTTTCCTTAACTCTTTCTTTTGTTCTTGCAAGATCCCCGAACATTGCACTACTTGGTTGTTCTTTTGAGATGAATGCGTGAACCATTCTTAAGTCTCCATCCACAAATATATCCTGGTCAGGGTCACTTAAATCCATCTCCTCAACCGTTTCTTTTTTGAGCCCGCACATAGACGAAAATACGTGCTTACCCCTAGCCTCGTCAATCATTGTAGTTATTTGCATTCCCCTAATATCGTAGTTGTCCTGAAGTAATTTGTTTTCCTCTATTCTTGAGATTTCATCAAAAGCCATCTCGCCATATTGCTCATAACCCATGAATATAAATGGTTTTCTGGGCTTGCCGAAGTAGTTCCTATAGACCTTCTTCATTTCAACGCCTGGTACCTGCATGCCCATCATCGCCATCTGGGGCAACATCTCATCCGATACGGGCTTTTCGTTGAAAAATGGCTTGTCCTCGCCTTCCCAGTCCCAGTTAGGATTCATTCTTTTATCAAGGATGCTTTTCTCGCCCTCACCGGCCTTCCACAAAACACCGCTCATAGATTCAAACTCTGGATTCTCTGGGTCGAAGCCATCTGCTTTCTCTTTCCAGTCAAACCAAATCTCTTGAACTTTTAAATCAAACGCTATACCATCCTCGTCCTTTGCTTCTTGCCAATTCTTCTGCCTTGCAAAGTCTTTTAGCTGATCCTCTTTCTCTGGGAATAAAATTATCCAGTCGTACAAACATCTCTCAACTTCATGGATAATCAACTTCATATACCTTTCATTGTTTTTGGTTGCGGAAATGTCTATCTTTATGTACTTGGCGGGTATGACTTCCCATTCGATATCGCCTAGTTTGCCTTTTTGGGAATTCCAGTAATACTTGATTACTCCCGTTAAATCCAGTGAGTGCCGCCTGAAAGCCAAAGTAAGAAATTGCTTAAGTTCATCGCTTTGAAGAGTCTTATTTACGGCCTCACTTATCAGGTCTGACACTTCCCGTGAAACTTGCGAATCGGGGCCAGGATTAACTATGATGTCTGGAAGTCTTGAAAGCACCAGAGTCCTTAAAGTATCTTCGCCTTCCTTGATTACGTTGTCTACGTACTTCTTCTGGTAGTCTTTAAGCTCGACATCATCAAGTTGTTTGCCGAATAAATACTTTGTATTGGTTTTTCTTCTCTCTGTAAGTTTTTTGTTTTTATCGAACCCATCATACTTTTTCTCGTACTGCTCGATGAAGAAAGCTAGCTTTTTGTCATCTAAGTCGAGGTTTAATATCGGGGCCGATTCCTGTCCTTTTTCTTGATCTTCCATAATTTATTATACAACTACTAAGTCATTTGTGGATTCTTGGTGAACACCACCCCTAAGAAAGTATAGAACGCTCCGCACTCCTCCCAAGTGCCGTCACGCTTCTGGACCGAACCCTTGCATTTGAGTGACGTGCTTGGAGAATAAGGAGATCCGCCTGGTACTATCTGAATTACATTACCTTCGTACTCTATTAAAGGAATTCTACAATTTGGACAAAACCACATCTTTTTCTCAGAGCTACCTTCTAGCCATACTGTCGTAGGTTTCCTAATGCTTGGAGCTGACTTGCTCATTACTCATTATACTATTTCGTCCATTTTGACAAATCTATCAAATGGGCGGCACTTACCGGAATGTAAGGTTTAGCTTTTGGTCTCGAAATACTTCCAAGTTCTACTCCCACTTGCTTGGCCAGTCTCCAAGCCATCTCAAGTGCATCCAGAATATCTAAATACTCTACATCAGGATATTCCTGCATTTCATTCCACAACTCATTTCCTCCTTTAAATAATATCTGGCCGGTATTTATCAGAGGCTCCATGCCCTCGATTCTCTCCTCTTTTTTTCTTTTCTGCTCCAATCCTATAAACGGTATATACTTGCCTTGCGCCTTGCTTTTGTCCTCGATTACTTTTAAGAAATACTTTTGGAATTGTATTGCCTCGATGCCGAACCTATCGAACTTATAAGGCAAGTTTAAAATCCTTCTAATGGTTTCATCCGGTACGACCTGCTCCTCAAAACTCTCAACCTCGTATACTTGTCCCTTCTCGTCAACTCCCAGTACAACCATACCCACTTTGCTTCCTTTTATCGCCTCGCCCAAAGACAAATCAACCGCACCAACATAAACCAAGTCTAGGGGTAGATATTCATATTTTCTTGGTTTGAAATAGGCATATTCTGAAGCTGAAGGAAATTCTACCAAATAATATCTTTTCCAGTCCTTAGAAGTAGTCTGGGGCTTTTGCTCTTTTAACCGCTCCTCATTTATTCTACCTTCTTTGATAGCCTGTTCTAAACTTATTCTAACTTTGTAATAAAGAGGATCTTTGTAGGCGGTTTCAAATACGCTTTTCTCTATACAATTACCGCTCATAATCAGTTTACCCCAATCACCCTCGACCATCCTGACTACCTTGGAGAACTGTTCCTGCTGACGTATAAGACCCGCCTCCTCTAAAACAACTACATCTCCACCCTCACCAACTACACCCTCACCTTCTCTGCTTACCGTCCGTGCGTCAACCGAGGTTATGTAAATCCATCCGCCAGTTGACCATCTCAGGCCTTGCTTACTCATTTGAATCTTCACTCTCTCGGCCTTTTTAATAAATTCTATGTTTAAAAGTCCATCATAAATCTTGGGATGATCTGAAATGTGCTGAAGTACGTACTCCATGATCTTCCTCGCCTTCTCTTCGCTTCCTGCAACAATGGGAACCTTTAAATGGTACATAAATGCGAGGGTGAGTATCGCTAAAGCTAAGGTATCACTTTTGCCATACCTTGTAGGTGCTGACAACCATACCCATTTAAGGTCGGGGTTAATCACGGAACAAAACATCTCACATTGTCCGTCGGTAAATTCAAAAGGTTGCTGTTTGGAGTTCTTGAAGAATGTCCTACCTAATTCTTTAATCGCTTTTATCTGGCCTTGGGTTATCTTGCCCATGCCTTATTATACCCAATAAAGTTTCAGATAGTTCTTTTATGCCGGTATCTATCTCGCCTTCGTGTCTGATTGTTTCAGGGGCCTTGCCATCAACTCTGTCAAATACTTCTTTCAATAAAAGTTTATCTCCTTTAAACGCCTCAAGAGCTATCTTTTCAGCTAACTCTTGCATCCTGTTTTTATCGTGGCCGTGCTCTTTTGCTTCTAAATATTGAATCAACCAATAACGAAGTGTGCTTTCATTAGGGGGTCTTCCTTTAGGATTACCAGATACTCCTTTTGGAAAAGGTCTCCCTCGAACTCTCTTACTGTTATCTAGTTGTTTATCAGCGATATTATCTTTTATCATAAGCATATTCTAATATATATTTACCCGCTTCTGGATGAACCATATTTCTTAATATTTGGTCCTTTGGATACTTAGGGGATATTTTATACTTATCTAAATTGAATCCATACTTATTACTAGATTCACTATAATTAGGTTCTTCAGGAGAGCCAACCTCTTTAACATTGAAAATATCTGACTCAGGAATATCAAAATTAGTCCAGTAATAATGTCTCCCTCTTTCTTGTGGAATTATAAGTGGGTCATACCAGCTTCTAACATTCTCTACTACCCACTTACCTTTAAAATAACCTTGTAAAAATAATATCTCCTCATATAACTTCATATCTGGGTATTTAGGCTTAGCTCCTGCTGCTATAGATAATCCTTTTCTCAATAAGCTATGTGTCGGACAAGGTGGGCTTGACCAAATAAAATCAAACCTATCAAAGTTCTTTTCTAAATATTTATGAGCATCAGTTACTATTAATTCATCTTCAGGGAAATAATCCTTATAGATATTCGCAATATCTTGATTATATTCGATAGCAGTTATTTTCAAATCTCCCCATAATTTACGATTACCACCAATCCCTGCATATAAATTGAGTATTTTTATATTCTTAATATCAGTTATAGGATCACCTCTAAACTCTTCTATCTCTTGATTCCACTTACCAACTAATCCCCATTCATCTAAAGGTAAATCGCTCCATTCATTGCCCAGCATTTCAGCGTCCCATTCACCGTCTGAAATATTATCCAATATAATGAATTTACGTTTTTGCTCTTCTGTCCATCCTTCGGCGCTTTTAAAGTATTCATCCTTTATTACAAATCCATCTCTCGTCAGCTCTTGTAGCACTCTCAGCCTTTGATTGCCACCCAATACAATATTATTTTCATCGTATATGATCGGCCTTTTTTCGAGCATCTCTGGAAACTCTTTGATCTTTTTCTTTAAGCGTTCAAACTCATTTTTTTTGATAAGGCGTGGGTTCTTGGGGTTCGGTTGCAGTTTATCTAGTATGCTCATTTTTCATTTCTGTATATTTTATTTATTGTCTCATCCTCCTCATAATTAGGATTCTCTTTCTTTTTAATATCGGTTATGGTTGGCCTTTTAATTGAGCCGAGGCTTCTCATTACTTCTTCGTCCGGCAATTCTATCATTGGACGAATTGGGGTATTGCGCGGAAGCAAAAAGAACCTTACGATTTCCTCTTGCGTCTGCGGCGGAAGCCTTGAGTCTAGTATCTTAATTACTAACTGGTAAACTTTATCGTTGAACATTTTTCTCCTTCAATATGATTGTCGGTTCATCAATAAATGTTGGTAAGCTAACCTCCATCTCTCCTCTCGCTAACTTTGCCATAATAGATGTAATTGAAACTCTACCCTTTATATTTTCCGGTGTATCTCTAACCTCTGCTAGTATTTTAGCTTTGAATGTTATTTTCATAGGTTTTTCTCCGCCATTCTTTTTAAATAATTCTTTTATGGGCTTAATTTCTCCATCATCATCTAAAAAATTGATACAAATATTAATCTGGCCGGTTTCATCTGCGCCTAAATATCTAGCTATCTCCTTACCTATTAAGTATGATAAATCTGATTTTCTACCTTTTACAACAACTTCGATATATCCACACAACGCTTCTATATTAATTAATTCTTCAGATTTTTTTATTTCCATTATCCAGTTGAATTTGATTAAAAGCTGAACTAATAATTCCATATAGTAGTTGGAACTCTTTAACACTCATGTTTGGTTTGATAGTAATATTAATGCCAATTTGTTTACCTTCATAAAAAGCGTTCGGTAACGATATTTCTATTTCTTGACTAAAGTTATTTTTAATTTCCCAATCTTCAAACCATAATTTATCCCTTTTTACTTTTTTATGTTTTCCTTTTTCCATTCCTTGTTTCTCCCTCCTTTGCTTTTATCCAATTGCCAGCTTCCTTTCAAATCCTTCCAAACTTTGCGTTTATTTTTTATCTGCTCTTCAGTGACTTTAACACCCGAAGTGCCGTATTCCTGATAGTATTCATCGCTGAAAACACCGCCTCTAAAAGGGGCAATAATATCTTTTTTGAATTCTCTCCGGCTTTCCTTAATGTTTTCGCTAGTCCATTCTCTTTCATAATGCGGTTTATCTCTTTCTTGTCTGCAAACTTTACAGAAAGTTACTCCTAAAACTTCATCTATTATTGCTTTTCTTTTGAGACAATTTGGACATTTGGTTTTATTTCTTTGCATATCAAGTCCCCACCTTCCAATAACCATATTATTTTAAATGGCATAATGGTTATTTTCTCTAGTTCATAACACATTTCTAATAACCATCGTCTTATATCTTCTTCCGCCAAATCCAATCCTCTTGTTATTCCCGATATTTGGCCGATCATACCTCCATTCCTAACATTCCATTTTGTTTCAAGAGTCGTTGCCATTTTTTTAGCTCTTACATTAAAATTCTCGCTACCATCATAAATAAATTCTGTTGTAAATGTAGCTCGCATACTCATTTCTTTTCCTCCTCAATCTCAGCTTTGTTTTTTTTGCAGTTCGGACATTTCATGATTAAATCTAGCAATATCTTTAATTTTCAGAGTCCCTTTGGTATAACCCTTTTTAAATATTCTATATGATTGTCTAGTTAATCCTCCAATAATCTCACTTTCAGGCCAAATCAATGCTGGAAGTTTTTCTAAATCTTTTTTTATAACTGGTAGCATATTATCAAAAGTATCTAATTCTTTAATATCTTTAGTTAACATAGCCGATAAAATATAAACTAAAAGTGAATGTAGCCGAGTATTTCTCAAAACATTTAAGTCGCTTTTAATCATTTTTAATTTTTAACAAACAACCACGATAATGTGTCCATCTTTCCTCACCACTTTTAAATATATAGCGAGATTGTTCTTCAGTGATAATTAGTTTTTCAATATTGTTAGCTTCACATAAGGGAGCCAACCAAACAAATAAAACATTCTCTAATGGCACTAAAGTAATATCTAACATTTTAAGTTTTATATTTTTCATTTTTTCTCCTCCTCAATCTCTGCAATAATTCCATCGCTCGTAGTTATCGCTATTGCAGTACTTATGGCGTTTTGTATAGCTGAGATCGCTACTAATGCCGGATCGGCAATACCAGAAGCTAACATGTCCTTGATTTCTCCATCTATAACATCAACTCCAAATCCGAATTTCTTTCTTTCAAGTTCAGCTAGTAACTTACCTGAATTCATACCAGCATTTTCTGCCAGTTTATTGAATGGTTTATAAAGAGCATTCCTTAATATTCTAAAAGCGTAATCTTCACTCTCATTTGTAGGTTCGAGAACTTTCATCGCTTCCAAAAATATTATCTCTCCGCCTGGTATTATTCCTTCTTGAATTGCTACCTTGGTTGCACGAATCGCATCATCTGCACGCTCCTTACGCTCTTCTGCTTCTACCTCAGTATGTCCACCGACCCTGAGAACGTAAACCCCCCCAGTTAGCTTGGCCAACCTCTCTCTTAACTTTTCTTTATCGAACTCCTTTTCTTCCTCATTTAATTGATTCTTGATCGAGTTTATTCTTTCCTTAATTTTAGCCGAATCCCCCTTGCCTCCCCGAATAGTAGTTGCCTCTTTAGTCGAAACTACTTTATCAGCATGACCCAAATCCTTAAGTTCCACTTCCTTAATTTTCATTTTAGCGTCACTTGATATGAACTTCGCCCCTACTACAGTCGCTATATCCTGCAACATGTTTTTGGTGTTAAAACCTGGAGCCTTTATCGCAAGCATATTTGCCTTACCAGTTACCTTGTTGTTTATCAGACTAACAAGCACCATGCCTTCTATGTCCTCGGCTATTACAACTAGGTTTCTTTCTTTAGCCTCATTCATCTTGATAAATAGGGGCTGAATCTCAAACGCATCATCCAACTTGTAATCGGTTACCAGAATATTTGCGTTACTAACAGATGCAGTCATATTGTCTGGATTGGTTACGAAGTATTCGGTCTTATAGCCTGAGTCTATCTGCAAGCCCTCCTGGTGGTCTATGAACGTATCAGGGCCTGTTATCTCCTCTGCCGTGATTACGGCGTCAACTCCGGCCTTCTCATAGGTTTCGCCTATAAGTTCACCCATTTGTTCATCCTCCGAGCTTATAGTGGCCACTTGGATTTTCTGCTCTTTGGTTTTAATTGGAATGGATAACTCTTTTATTCTTTTAACTAATAAGTCCCTGCCTTTTTCAAGACCTGCCCGAAGCGACATAGGATTGATTCCCGATTCAACTATCTTTAGAGATTCAGAAGCTATTGCGTAAGCTAGTACGATCACTAAGGTTGTACCATCACCCACCTCAGAAACTTGTTGCTGTTCAGCCTGTTTGATTATCTCGGCACCGGCACTTTTAAATGGATTCTTAGGATTTATCTCCTCTGCAATTTTATGCCCATCGTGCAAAACTCGCGTACGTCCATATCCCTTGTAAGTGACTATGTTTCTACCACGGCTTCCCAGAGTAGTACCGACAGCCCTATAGACTTCTCTAGCACCTTCTAATAGAAGTTTCCTTGCCTTTTCGTTAAATATGGATTTCGAATATTTCATTTCTTAATAGCCAATATTTTTGTAAAATGTATTACCCGGTATTCCTTACCTTCAAACTTTAAAGTCTCGAATCCTCCGGCACTATGGATTATTATATCGTCAACTTTACAAGGAGCATTCATTGTCCTATCGGTATAAGAATTGTAAGTGTCCGATCCAATGGAAATTATCTTGGCTAATTGAGGAAATTCATCTAAATAAACTTGCATTCCTTCTTTTGAAGTCTTGTCTAGAGGTTCTACTATACAATATCCTTCGGCTGGTTTGAATTGATGTATTTTCATCTTAATCTATTATAGCATTTATAAATTCTAAATCTTGCTTACCTTTCTTGGGTTTTTCAAGTCCTGCTCCTTTGCCGTTATTTTGGTATATTGGTGTGCGTAATCTAATAGCATGGTTTTTTCTAAAAATCCATTTTATTTTATAATCTACAACTATTCGCACATTAGCAGTTTACTATCTGTTCCTTTATAGCTCAAAGGTCGCAGTAATTAAGATGGCAGGAAAAATGATTAACCACCCAACTATATATAAAATATTTTCTTTTAGTTTAGACATATTCCCTCTTTGGTAAAAGTTATTTAATTTTCTTTTTTTGATTGTGTACAGTAATTTTCCAATCTCCTTTTTTCCCAACTGTATATATATTTATCTTCCCCTCTTTTGGTTTATTTTTCATATTTTCTAAATTCAGTTTTAATTTCCTTCCAACTATCCTCTTTTAAGGATTAGGTTCAAAATAAGATTTAACAGCATCATCACCACAATAAATTACATAATTTTTACCTAAAACATTTCTTTCATTACCACAAAATTGAAACATTGTCTTGCTTTGTTGAGTAAACAGATAAATAGTTTCAGCTCTCCAAAACAAGATAAAAGCTAATAAAATAGTAAGTATTAAAATTACTTTAGTCATATTCCTCTTTGGTAATAAGTTATTTATTTTTGAGAGTTAGTCAATCGTTCTATAATTCTCCACTTAATATGCCTATCTTCATCTCTTAATTCGGGTTCATTTTTAATTACCTCTACAATTTCCTCTTTCTGTAATTTCAGTTCTTCTTCTACTAAATCTTTGACAAAGCCAATTAAATTCCACTTACCCTTATGTTTCTTGAACATTTCTTTATCAGTATCAATCTCAAACCACTCAAGTAATTCCCTTATTTTTTGATTTAATTCACTTTCCATTTTCGAGTAAATAAGTCGTCTTTACAATCTCCCCTTTAATATGAGTTCTATCTTCGGTTTTGCCCTTTTCTATAAGTTCCTTAAAGTCTATATTGAGAAGCAGGGGTTGCGTCGCATGCCACTCAATATATCTTTTGAAGTCTGCAGCACTCTTAAATATTCTCTCTGTTTTAATTGTCAATTTAATCATATATTCCCTCTTTGGTAATAAGTTAACTTATGTGTTGTAAACAATAAAATCTTGAAAACCCCGCTTCTCTACATTCTTTCCACTGAGCAATACTCCACCAAACAACAAAACCGATTATTAAAACAAGTAAGATTAAATAAACTATATAGCGGATTATTATTTGTTTCATATATTCCTTCTTTGGTAGTAAAAGTTATTTATTTTTGAGAGTTACGATATTCCAATATTTGATTTAACTTATCTATAAAGTTTTGCCTTTGTAAAATCTTGCCCTCCAATAAATAAATTCTCACTTTATTTTCAGGCGGGTTACGCATCAAAACTTCTTTCTCGTCTTGAAAGTCTTTAATTTCTATTTCAGTATCAGCTATATCAGACTCAATTTCTTGGGTAGAAACAGCGTCATTTGATTTTATCTGTTCTATGGTTAATTTATTCATATATTCCCTCTTTAGTAAAAGTTAAATATTAAAAATAAATTCAATCCAGTGTCTTTTTCTACTTATTGGCAATAGTTTGGCTTCTTGTCTGGCAAGGATTTCAGCTTTGTCTAGCCCCACTGGTGTTAAAGCATCATTTTCAACAAAGTGGGCGTGTAAAAGTTTAGAAAGTTCTCTGTATCCTGTAAGCCTCCATTTTATTAGTTCAATTATTTTATTCATATCCTCCCCCTTTTTGTTTAGTTTTCATATAATTCCGTCAAATTCATCAATTTCAAATAACTTTCCATGCTTTTTACAAAATAAAACAATTCTTCCCGTATGGTCATAAGTCATTTCAGAATAATGGTTATCTTCACAGTTAAAGTCATATTCCACTACCACATCTTTATTACACTTCGGACAAAACACCTTTATCTTCCCCTCTTTTGGTTTAGTCATAATTCTTATTAAAAACTAAAGTGGTGCGAGTAAGTACTTAGCTTATGTCCTTACTTAATTGTTTCCGTTACTTTCAATGAGTTTTAATCTTGCCCCCTTGTACTTTGGTATTGGAGGAAGTCTTTATAAGGTTCTTACACTCCGTTTGCTCACCCATTGTTAGGTACTGTTTCCAGCTATCGCACCCTTTAATTTTCAAAGTTCTTTATCTTCCCCTCTTTTGGTTTATTTTTCATATTCATTCTTTCTTTTTGAGAACTATCCTTTTAATAAATCTTTGACCTTAATAGCTTTAACTCTTTTAAGTTCATTATCTTTTGTAAAAATCCTCAAATCTGTTGCCATGGCAGGTATCCAAATATTGTCAACCAAAATTTCAATCATTTTATTAGGATCTTTTTCAGATTCTTCGTCTTTAATCATATTCTTTTATTTTTGAGAGTTAGTCCAAACTTTCTAAGTGTTAGTCAAAACTCTCCGCCCATTTCTTTTATTGTTGCTCTCTGTAACCCTAATTTATTTAATTCTTGGTCAGTTTCATCCTCGCCGCAATCTTTACAAACAACAGGAAAACCATGTTCTCTTTCAAACATTGTTCCACACCAAGAACATTGAAATCCTGAAATCATGTCATCTGCTATTTGTCCCATATTCCTTCTTTCCAATATCGTTCTGTATATCTCTTGAGTCTAATTAACGGGATAGCTACTCGCTCTGTCCTTCCATCATCCCACTTTTCAGCCAATCTAATTACTGCTTCAATATGACGGTCTTTAAGTGTTGGAAATTGCTTTAGTTCTTCAACCTCTCCAATATATTTATTATCAATTAAGACTTTATCGCCAATACAAATCCGTGGTAGTTTTTTAGAAACCTCACGCTTTGTTGTGTGTGAGTGTGTCATTAGTTTCTTGGAATTAAGTTTTTCATTTTCTCCTCTACTATCTTCTTAAAATACCTTGAGTATTCCATATTCTATGTGTCCTTTAACCAATTTACCGCAAGTTATAGTCTTTTCTTCCAAGTTCTAAACCTTTGATCTACTCTAACTAAAACTCTTTGTAGATGTTTTAATTCATTCTTGTAAATAGGAATAAATACTCCTTTTGTTTCTTGCCTTTCAAGATACAAAGTTTTATCAGTATCACACCAAAAACTATGTAAGTTCTTGACTTGACCGATTTGTTCCAGTTCTTCGTTTTTGATTTTCATTTCTTGACTATATCCTCTAACTCTTCCGGTATGTCAAAAACTTTTTTGAATGGATCTTCGCCCTTGTAAAGTGCCTCCAGCCTGAGATAAGTATTTTTAAATTCTTTTTCAATCTCTTTTGCTAATGGCTTAGGTGGTGATGGTATAACCTCATACTTGGTATCCTGCATTGTTTCGCCTTCTCTAATTATTGAAATGTCATAATTCATGGGAGAACCCCAATCCTTGCTTCTCGCTAGACCTTTCAGTGTATTTTGGATACCCTTTTGGGTAATCTCAAGAATCTGCACTTTCTCGACTTTGTAATTCCAGACGGGAAACGCCCAGAACCTTTTAACCGATTCGGGGTCTTCAAGTGTTGAAATGTCTATCTTTTCGTCAATTCTTACTCTTTTAGGAGTTCTACCCCCCTCTTCTGTAGTTTCCCACCATTTCCAGCCAACTATTGCACTTGCCAAAACTCTAAATTTATTCTCGCCCTGCTCAAACTTCATATATTGAGAGGCTCTTTCATTTAAATTTTCATTTTTGTCTAAGTTATCTGGTAAAAATGTCATTTTGTATCACCTCCATTCCAAGGAATAAACTTTTTCATAAATTGTCCTTTTTTATTTCTCATAACTTATCCTTAAACGATCCCGAATTAAAAGCTGACCAAGGAGAAAAATTACCTTCCCCATTATCCTCCTTACCATCAGCTCTATCCCAAATTTTATAGGCACAATCAATATTGCCTTTATATTCAACAATTTGTTTTAAATGACATCCATCCATTCCCCAATTTATAGAGTTAATTTGTGCCACACCATAATCTACTGAATTATTAGAATTGTAAGTATTTAACGCATCTTCACGAAGTCCAGATTCGGATTTGAATATCGCTATAACTATGGAACATCTATAAACTCCCCACTTATCGCAAATATATTTTTCAATATCATTTAAATCTTTATATTCTGGTATTTCCTCAACTATTTTAACTATCTCGGTCTTAGCCAATCCTCTTTTCTCTATCCGAATAGGGGCTTGTAGCTTAATCTGAAGTACCTGTTGTCGAATTACTTGGTTGGCATCATTCCAAGCAAATAAACGCATTAGAATAGCAAATGTTATTCCTATAAAAATGATCAAAATCCCAACAATAGCTATCAAAATCATTTCCCAACCAAATATTCTTTTTTTGTTGAGATTTATTTTTTTCATAAATTGGCAAATTTTGGTATATACAACCACTCATTACCTCTTATATTCAAATGACACACCTTGCATAATGTAATTCCATTATTTTTTGTATATCTAAATTTAGGAAATTTTGAAAAAGGTATAATATGATGAGCTTCTAATGGAATACCTGTATTTCTACATAATTGACATGCATAACTATCTCTTTTAAAAATCAATTCTCTCCACAAAGACATTTTTAAACTTTTCCTTATTTTAAGACTCGTAGGTGTAATTCCACCTTGCCAATTAGGATTTTTAATTCCCATCCGCGATTTACTCATTTTTAGTTTAGTTTCTAATGAATGTTTAAAATCTAACGGTAGCCGACTTTTCCCAGCACGATAACCCTTATTCCCTTTATTCCAGGATGGATGACCTTTACAACCCAAACTTATTTTTCTCTTACTTTCCAATGTATGTTTTTTGCCCTTAAACGTCCCAATTCGACTCCTATGAATAAGGCTTAATTTCATTTTTTGCTCTTCAGACATAGGACCAAGCTTACGACCCAAGTTATATGTATGTCCGTTAATAAATTGTCCTTTTTTATTTCTCATGTGTCGCCTAAAGATAAAATTCCTTTATTCTCTGGATCGATATTTCTAATTTCATCCATGGTATCCATAAATCTTTCATATTTAATCTGGCACTCCCAGCAAGCTATACGATAATCTATGCCGTGTTTAGAGCAAGTTAATTCTTTGCCATCTATATTAGTCATAATTCTCCTTCATTCTTTTTGGTAAACCATCTTCAGCCTTGTTATAAGTTGCAGAACATTCCTCATAATTTTTTGATGTTCTAATTAAGTTATCAAGCAACTTATCCTGTTTAGTAAATGGTTTAATATCTTTAGCTTTTAGTGTTTTCATTTTCGCAAGTAAGTTGGTATATCTAGCTTTCTTACATAAATCATTCCGGTATCTGGAGGGAATTGTTTTGATTCAAATAAGCCTTTATCAATATATCTTTGGATAGTTCGAGTGCTTCGATTCATTAGCTTGGCCGCTTCTTTTATTGTTATGTATTCTTCGGTAGTTACTTTCATTTTATTGTCTGAAGTATTACACAGGTGTCATACCTTGTCAATAGGCAACTTGAACTTGTCCGGTAAAGAGGCCAGCCGCTTATGAAGTATCCTTATCCACTTTTTAGTGTTGCTTAACTTATAAATCTTGGAGTTTTTATGCCATTTGAATATATTAGTTTTTTTCATGGTTCAGGCTTGTCGAAATCTAATAAGAGCTTGTAAATCTCTATTTCTTATTGCTTCTCTTATTTCGTTTAATTCGCTTGCTGTCCACTTCTTGTTTTGGTGTCTTGCAAATTCAAGGTATTCATACCTATTAGGATAATTGTTTTTAAACCAGTCTTTCGACTCCATAGGCTCAAGATGATACCAGTAATTATGACAATGGCCACACATGGCGAGCACATTTAAGATGTCAAACCTTATTCCAGGGGCTGATCCGATACTCCAAACGTGGGAGCATTGCATAACCTCAAACCTTTTACCGCATTTAGAGCAGGGCTGGCCTTTAGCCACCAGACTGTTGAATTCCTCCTGTATGTCCTTGATGAGAGTTGGAATGTGGTTGTCGTAGTATTCTTTCTTGCATTTAGAGGAGCAGAAGTTTTTAGCACCTTTTTTGAACTTACACTTTTTATATTCTTTGCAATTAACACACTTTTTGATTCCTTTTTTCATAGTTTCTCAATCTGTTTATAAAACAAAATTG
>Ga0208957_1000320_pt1 | contig 42073 bp, 58 predicted proteins | sample RifOxyA1_FD_184029 | JGI IMG/M metagenome (GOLD analysis project Ga0208957, IMG submission 184029) | Groundwater microbial communities from Rifle, Colorado - Rifle Oxygen_injection A1 (SPAdes) | ecosystem: Environmental > Aquatic > Deep subsurface > Groundwater | place: Rifle, Colorado, United... | reverse complement strand
TTATAATAATCGCGATATTAGTTGGTGGCGGATTTATTTTTACGACTTTCACGCCAGGAGGCCAAGCTTTTAGTGCTGCACTCGGTATATCTGGAACGCAACTAAAAGATGTATTTCAAAAAGATACAGCTGAAATTAACATAGTAAAACAAGCGCTAACTGGTCAATACGACTTTTCACAGACTTGGCGCTCAGATACTCAAAAAACTAAATACGAAGGCAAAGATGTAGGTGTTGTATTAACAAATGTTAGACCTATCAAAGATATAATTTCGATAAGTCCGGGCGAAACAACTGATGATATAGTAATAGTTGGTTCATTAAAGATAGTAAGTGTTCCGGTAACAATAAGAGATGCTAAGGATGCTAAGCCAAACGTAACTGCTCTTGTAACTTCAATATTTGATAACGAAACAGAAATTTGTGCTACAATACTGCAAACCAAAGAATATTCAAACAGATTTACATGCGAACATTCAGGAATTACCCACGATATTCTCAAGGGAAAAACAACAGTATCAAAAGAAGTTAAAGTAACTTTAGACTATAGTTTTGAAACTTTATCGGGGAAAACGCTCTACGCAATAAAAAATGATGAATACAGCAGATTAATTTTAGATGATATTGATATATTACAGCACTTTGAAATAAAACAGCGCCGTTCCTGGCAGACAACGTCGCCTGTTGGACTTGGTATAGGCTTATCTGGCGAATCTGATACATTTCCAGCAAATTCAAATGATAACACCGTTGCGCATTTCTTAGGTATAACGATAGAAAATAAAGGCAGCGGAACACTAACAGCTATAAAAAGTATAACTCTCGAAGTTCCTACTGATTTAATATACGTAAAAGATGGCAATGATTTTTCGGTAAAACTTAAGAATAATTTGCGCGATTGCAGTTCAGCAACAAACACTTGCAAATACGAACTAAAGGATTTAGATGTTGAACCATTAGAACCGGGCTTCAAAGAAAACGTTTTCTTTAAATTTAAATTCCCAGAAGACAAACTTGAAGGCAAGGAATTTGAAGAGCTTTTCCTTTTAGCAGATGTTGAGTTCTATTATACCCAAGATAAATTCAGTTCAATAACGATAAAAGAAAGATAATATAATAATTCAATTAGCAACCTTTAAAAACGACTAAATAAGCTCTAATTCTACAATGGTACACATATTCGAAGTATCTCCACAGAAGTTAGTAAAGGAAACTTCCGAGGAGTTGAAAGGCAAATTCGAAGCTCCTAATTGGTCTATTTTTGTCAAAACAGGAACTAACAAAGAAAGACCTCCGCAGAATCAAGATTGGTGGCATTTAAGAGCCGCATCTGTTTTAAGAACAGTTTACAAAGATGGTCCTGTTGGCGTATCAAAATTACGTTCAAAATATGGAAGCGGAAAAAATAGAGGCGTAAAACCTAGCAAATTCACAAGAGCTTCCGGCAATATAATTAGAAAAATTTTACAGCAATTGGAAACTTCTGGATTAGTACAGCAACAGAAAATAGGAGTACATAAAGGAAGAACAATTACTGCTGCAGGCACTTCATTACTTTCCAAAGCTGCCAAACGAGTTGAAAAATGAGCAGACTAAAAAGATCTGGAGTTAAAAGAACTTTAATCAAAAAAGGTAAGCAAACTAAATGGGCTCCTTTTTGGATAATTCAAAAAGCGTTGGGCAAAGGAAAGAAAGCTCATCCATCAAGATTAACAGATGTAAAACGACACTGGAGGAGAAATAAAACAAAAATAAAACCATGACAGAACGGACTTATACTATACAATTGCGAAAGGGCTTTCTTAAAGTTCCTAAATGGCGAAGGGCGAAGAGAGCTATGAATGATATAAGAGCATATTTAGAAAAGCACACAAAATCAAACGAAATAAAACTCGATCATTGGATAAACGAGAAAGTATGGCAGCACGGCGGAAGAAATCCTCCGTCAAAAATTATGTTAAAAGTTTCTTTCGATAAAAAAACAGCTAATGCCGCGCTCACTGAAGTTTCTGCGCGGGCAAAGAGAGCTACAGAAGAAACAAAGAAAATGGAAGAAAAGAAAAATAAGAAATCATTTTTGAAACTCGCGAAAGATGAAAAAGAAAAGAAAGCCGAAGAGCATAAAAAGAAAAAATCTGAGGAAAAGAAGGCTCTTGAAGAAAGTGAGAAGAATAAAACACTTAGCAAAAAGGAAGAAATTGCATCCCAAAAATAAGCAATAAATTTTATAGTCTCTAATATATAGTTTTAAACTTAATAGAAGAGAATAAATATAAAATAACAATGGCAGCGCCTAAAACCTAGCGGTTTTGGCTGGTCATCATTGGAGAAGTAATTGAGATGGCAGCGCTTAACTTCGGTTAGCTGGTCCATATTCGTTTAACTCATATGGGCAGCGCTTAACTTCGGTTAGCTGGTCATTTTACTCACAGAGGTTCATAAAATGGAAAAACATACAGCAATAGCGAATTTTCAGGGCGATCCAAACGTAGGTCTCTATGGTTTAGCTACAGATAAATTCTGTCTGCTTGGAAGAAGTGTAAGAGAAAAAGATGTCAAAGAAATAGAAGAAGCGCTCAAAGTTCCTGTTTTTCAGTTAAGTCTTTATGGTACAGATTTAATAGGTTTATTTGCAATCGGAAATTCTAACACAATACTTATTCCGAATATTATCTACGAATCAGAATTAAAAAGATTAAAAAAAGAGCTTGGAAAACTAGGCGTAAAAGTTGCTGTTCTTGAAACAAATCATACAGCCTTCGGCAACAATATAATTCTAAATGACAAAAAAGGTATTATTAGCAATGTATATAGTAATAATGAAGTTGAAAAAATCAGCAAATGTTTTCCGGATGTAAAATTTGAGCGAATAGATTTATCTATACCTGGCTCAGTTGGAAAAATTACTAATAAAGGTGGAATTTTTGAGCCAAATCTTCCTGAACATATTGTCTACGAGATTGAAAAATTATTCAACTTTGAAATAGGTTTGGGCACTGTTAATATGGGAAACCCATTTATAAGTTCCGGCATTATAGCTAATAGTTTTGGCTTTGTTATGGGTGCTAATAGCTCTGGTTTCGAAGTCACGAGAGTCGATGAATCTCTTGGTTTCTTGAATTAAGTAATACGAATGAGCAAAGACTTTTAAGGATGTAATTTAGGATTTTAATATGGTTGAAAAAGAACAGCAGGAAGTGCAACAAAAATACATTCTACTTCAAATGATAGAAAATCAAATGAGGCAGATAGAAAATGATATAGGAGAAATATCAAACAGAAATCAAGATTTGTTATTATTAAAAAATCACCTTGACGCTCTAAAAGAAAGTAAATCTAATGTCAAATTAAAAGCTCCAGTAGGAGCTGGAATTTATGTTGATGCTGAATTGAAAAATTCCAAAGATGTTTTTGTCAATGTTGGAGCTGGCGTAATTGTAAAAAAAACAATTCTGGAAGCTAAAGGTATAATTGATAAACAAATTGGAGAAATGGAAAAAGCTCTTAGTCAATTAAGCAAGAATATCGAAACTCTTGCCTCAAAAGCTCAAGAAACTCAGCACGAATTGCAGCATTTAATGAATACAGAGCACGAGCATTAAGATGTTTAAATTCCTGAAGAAGGCTTTCCAGGATTTTACAGATAAAGCACTAAAACCTGAAAAATTAAGGCCAACCGAAAACAGCACTCTTGTAGAGAAATCTGAACCTTCAAAACCTGTTGAAGTACAAAAACTTGATGCGAAAACAAGTTTTCTCGAGAGTATTACGAAAGCTGTTACAGAAACAAAAATATCAGAAGATTATTTTGAGAAAATATTTCAAGATCTGGAAATTGAATTGATACAAAATAATGTCGCTTACGATATAATTGAAAAGATAAAAATTAGATTGAATAAACAATTAGTTGGAAAAAGTGTCAAACGTTCTGAATTATCCGGTATAATCAAAAAAGAACTTCGCACGCTTATTTTAGAAATATTAGAACTTCCGACACCAATTGCGATTGATACCTTCATTGAAAACGCGAGAAAAAAACCAGTTGTAATAATGTTTGTCGGAACAAATGGCCACGGTAAAACTACAACTCTAGCCAAAGTTGGGCACCTCTTAAAAAATAAGGGCTTAAAATGTATTTTTGCTGCAGGCGATACATTTAGAGCAGCTGCACAAGAACAATTGCAGGAACACGGCGATAAATTAGGAATAAAAGTAATAAAACACACTTATGGTTCTGATGCCGCGGCGGTGGCATTTGATGCAGTTAAACACGCTGAAGCTCGGCAATTAGATGCGGTTCTAATTGATACTGCTGGCAGACAGCATTCTGATAAAAATTTAATGGATGAATTAAAGAAAATAAAAAAAGTTGTAAATCCTAATCTGACAATTTATGTATGCGAGAGCATAGCTGGAAATGATGCCTGGGAACAAGGAAAAAATTATAATACTTCAATAGGAATAGATGGAATGATTCTCACTAAATCAGATGTTGATGATAAAGGTGGAACTTTTATTTCATTAGTTCACGAAACTGGCAAGCCAATTATGTATGTCGGCACAGGACAGGAATATGAAAAATTACAGCAGTTTCAACCGCAAAAGTTTATCAATAATATAATCTAATAATAATAATATGGCTCTTGAAAAACTTGGAGATAAGCTAAGAGGAAGTTTACAGCGCTTGTTTAAAGCGACGCACATAGATGCTAAACTGATAGATCAAATTACAGCCGATATTAAAAAATCGCTTATAGCCGCTGATGTAAATATAGATTTAACTAATAAACTTACTGAGACTATTAAACGAAGAGCATTGGCAGAAAAATCTTCCAAACTTCTTACAGCCAGAGAACATACTGTAAATATTGTTTATGACGAATTAGTAAAATTCTTAGGAGCTGAAGCTGGAAAATTAGAAATAGAAAAAAAGCCGACAAAAATTGTTTTGCAAGGTTTATTTGGAAGTGGAAAAACAACAACCGCCAGCAAGCTTGCAAAATACTATAAGAAAAAAGGATTGAAAGTTGCTCTTGTACAAACCGATACTTGGAGACCTGCTGCATTTGAACAATTACAGCAGCTTGCAGAAAAAATTAATGTTCCATTTTACGGAATAAAAGGAGAAAAAGATCCGATTAAAATAATCAAGAAATTTGAACCTGATTTTGATAATTTTAATGTTGTAATTCTTGATACCGCCGGAAGAGATGCACTAAATAGTGAATTAATAAAAGAAATAAAAGCTATAAAAGAAGCATTCAGACCAGATGAAAGTTTATTGGTTTTGTCCGGAGATATTGGACAAACCGCATTCAAGCAAGCTGATACATTTAAAGACGCTGTTGGCATTTCTGGAGTTATATTAACAAAATTAGACGGCACTGCAAAAGGCGGAGGCGCACTTTCGGCGTGTTCTGCAACAGGTGCAAAAGTAAAATTTATTGGGGTTGGCGAACATATAGAAGATTTCGAAGAATACAAACCAAAGAATTTTGTCTCTAGACTGCTCGGAATGGGTGATCTCGAAACACTTTTGAAGAAAGCCGAAGAAGTTATGGATAAAGAAACAGCTGAAGAGCTTGGCAAGAAATTTTTGAAAGCTGAATTTACCTTAACTGATGTTTATAAGCAAATGGAATCTGTCAAGAAGCTTGGACCGTTGTCGCAAGTTGTAGGAATGATACCTGGAATGGCCAATGCTATTCCAAAAGAACTATTGGAAATGCAAGAAGATAAAATGAAAAATTGGAAATACATAATAGATTCGTGCACAATTAAAGAGCGCGACAATCCTGATATAATTAAAACTTCGAGAATTTCTAGAATTGCGAAAGGTTCTGGCAAATCAGAGCAAGATGTTCGGGATCTGATTAAGCAATATAATCAAATGAAAAAGGTTATGAAACAGATGGGCAATCCAAAGCAGCTAAAGAAGTTGGAAAAGCTAATGAATATGAGAGGCTTAAAGGGTATGCCTGGTTTCTAAAACCTTTTAAACACAAAAATAGCGGTTTTCATATGGTACAACGCACTGGCGGTTTTAGAAAGAAAACAAGAGACCGATTAGCAAAACACCCAAGAGATAAAGGTAAAGTATCAACAACAAGATTAATGCAAGTATTTGAAATAGGCGATAAAGTAATAATAAAACAAGAACCAGCTATTCACAATGCTATGCCTCATCCACGATACAAAGGCAGAACGGGAGTAGTAACTGAAAAGAGGGGCTATTCAGTAATGGTTACAATCAAAGACGGCGGAAAGACAAAACACTTGATTTCCGCACCAGTGCACTTAAGACGCGCAGCAACATAATTTGCTCACAGAGATTCATATGGATACAAATATAATAAACAAAGAACCAATAGCATTAGCAGAGGTTTCCAAAATAATTCAGGGACTTGGAAACAAGACCGATAGGGCAGAAATACAGAATAAAATTCTTGAGTTCAACAAAGATGCAACTAAATTAAAGATCGATAAAGTTGAAAAACTCATTCAAGAGCTCGAAGCTTTAAACGTTCCTTTGATGAGCAGAGCGCTTATTGTTCAAATAGTCGATATTGTACCAAAAGACCTTGGAGAATTAAAGTCAATTTTTGCGGGTTCAAAGCTTGCTGTAAGTCCAGAAAACCTTAAACAAATGCAGGACGTTATTTCTAAGTATCTTTGATTATCTCTTATAGATATTATCGTGATGATCAAAATCTATGAAGCTCACGAAATCGTTAGTTTTATCATAATTAAAAATTAATACAAAAGAACTTATATGAACTCTTTTTGTATTTTTGAAATCGTATTTCAAATTTTTATAATGCTCTATATCTGACGACGTTACAACTTCATTTATTTTCCGTATAACTGATTCATAAAGAGTTTTATCTTTTTTATTAAGTTTCTGCAAAATCTTGTCTAAGTAAGGCTTAATCTCAAAATCACGCATTTTCTATATGCTTTCTTAAGGCCTCAATACTTTTGAATTTAATACCTTCTTGCTTTTCTATTTTCTTTAATTTTTCAATATACTCTGGTCTAAGTTCTGGTTCTAAAAATTCCTCCTCGAATTTCTCAATAACGAAATTTACAGCATCTGATTTATTCTTAAAACCATATTTGCCTTTGATTATAGTTAAAACTCGATCTTCGTGATCTCTTAGTTTTATTATTGCCTGCGTCATTATGATTTATAATAAAACGTAATATTTAAGGGTTATGGCTACAATAAGGTTTAAAAGAATTGATATTTCTAGATGTTAGTAAGAGATGGTACTAAGAGGACAATATGCAAAATCAGAGAGCAAGAGAAGAATACGGAATAGTATTGGATTTTCTCCAACACGGCTACGCAGACGACTCGAGACCTTTGCATAAAAAAGAACCTATTGTCCAAGTTATTGGGAAAGAGTTTTTCACGTTATTAGAATTAGTTCCTCTGCCAAATGTGAAATTAAAACCTAGTGATGAAGTTTATATCGGCGAGGGAAAACGGGATCAAATTTCTTATATAAAAGGAGCTCTTTGGGAAAAGAGACTTACGCAAACAGCTCGAAATGAACTTCCATTCATAGTTGAAAAAATAGTAAGCGCAAATGAAACTAAATTTATTGACTTTTTTAATAAAGCAGGACCGATAAGTCTTAGAGCCCATCAGTTAGAAATATTGCCAGGAGTAGGCAAAAAGCACGCGACTGAAATAATAAAAGCTAGAGAAGAAAAGCTATTTGAAAACTTTGACGATATTAAAACAAGAGTAACAGCTATGTCCAATCCCAAGAAAACAATTGTGCAAAGAATATTGGAAGAGCTCGAAGGTAAAGATAGATTTAGATTATTTGTGAGAGCCTGAGCAGAGCAAAATAGGTTAAAAGCGACGGAAAGCCTTTTAAATTGTCTATATTGAAATATATAATGGCAAAAAAGAGTATGGATCCACTAGGACTAGCTATTACTTGGAAGGCTAAGGCCGATAAAGAGCTAAAAGAAGAAGGTCTAGATTTTTCATATAACCAACACCAGTGCATTGAAGCGTTTTTAATGACCTTAGGAATCACTCCTAGCACTTACAGTGATGATAGCAATATTCCGGAATTCATGAGAGAAACCCAGAGAGGTGAACGTTTTGCTATTGATTTGATAAAGTGTGGCTATGATCCAAAATTATTAGCTATAGGTTATACTATGAACTCAGAAAAATTTGAAGATGCTTTATGGAGATCATATGGTAGAAAAAAAGGACGGTGTGACTTTGTCGATGGTAATTGGAAACAGTATAAAACTGTTAACGAATATTATGATAGTTTGGAAAAACGCCATAGTGGTATTTATACCTTCGACAGATTAGTTGATGGCACCCTTCGCGGTCGGATTAATGTGGTTTCAGATATTAGGTTAGGTCTCGGATTACAAGACCTTATAATCAAACATGGTCTTAATAGCCAAAATAACAAAAAAGCTATCAATAGAATGAGTATGCGCGAAATTAGAGAACATCCAGATGATTGGATAGTTTATTATGCACCCGAAATATCAGAAAAATATAGTATCCAGCAGGGTCTTAACTTCTTAGACGAGATTGCAGCAAATTAAACAAACATCTTCGCCTATTTTTCTAATCTCTTGAACATCAAATTCTTTTTGTATTTGTTTGATAAAGTCAAACTTATCAAGATATGTCAGTACAATTTGTTTAGCATTTAACCGCTTTATTTCACTTAATGCTAATGTTACATCGGGCACGTTTTGCAAAGCTGTAAAACTCAAAATTGTTTTGAATTTATTTTTAAAAGGTAAGTGCTCGATATCGGCTTGTACTACCAACATTCCTTTATTTTTGGCTTTCTTTAACATATTCCTGCTAATATCGCAGCCAATTAACTCGACACCAAGAAAATCTTTAAGTAGGCCAGTTCCGCATCCCAAATCTAATATGGGTTTTTGCAATTCCAAATCTTGAAGAGCTAATTCGTATTTCTCTTTCTGGATTTCTGAATATCTTGAATCATAAATATCGGCTGAAGAATCGTACTTGTGCTGTATTTCCTGTTTTTTAGCCATAATTATAAATCCTATGGATTTTCAGTTGGCAAATTCTTTTGCCATAAATTTTTATTCCTTGAGTGTATTTTAAACTTATGCAAATAATACTTGATACAAATGCATTGGTTTATGCCGCTAAGAATAAGCTCGATTTAGTGCAAACGCTAAAAGAGAAATTCGGACTTTTGGCAATTTACATTCCTAACTTAGTTATAGAAGAGCTAAAAATTCTAGTTAATACGGCAGATAAAGCTTCGGACAGAGAAGCTGCTTCTTTAGCCTTGAAAATAATACAGCAGAAAAAAATCAAAGAAATACAGCTCTCGGGAGAGACGGACAAAGCAATAGCTGAATATGCAATTAAACATCAATCCGGAGTTTTAACGAACGATTTGAAGCTCAAATATCTTCTTAGAAGCGGACACGTAAAAGTCTATGTTATGCGTCAAGGAAACCATATTGAAGAATGGAATTAGGATTCTTTCATACGTTTCCTTATACGAATAGATGCAGCAATAACAAAAATAAATACGGCTACAAGAAAACCTAAGCCGGTAGTAACATCTTCTACTTTATCTGTAAATAATATAGCACCAATTACTGCAACATTTATCAAAATAAATCCATTTAATAAAGCTCTATAATCCTCTAACTCAATATTAAATTCTCTATCATTAAGCATTTTTTAATAACAACCATAGACCTATTCCAAGCACAACTAAACCAAAAAGTGTAGTAGCGCTAGTTTTAACAAGATTAATAGTTTCTGGACCAAATGCGAGCAATAAACCAAATAAAGCCAATACTATACCTAAAGCATATTCTGATTTTTTATCAAATATCATATGTTTAAACATACGAGATTTAATTTAAATGTTTCTTTTAAATAAACAAAGAATAGTTTTCAATAGGTTTTTAAAGCCAAAAAGGTCGGTCTAATTAGATTACAATGCATTACAAATCAGAAGTAGAGGGAGTTGTCAGAGTACCGCCACGCTCATTTAACGATGAACTAACAGAAGCGATAGAAAAGCAACTAAAAGGCGACTACGAAGGACGAATATTCGGTGATTTGGGCAAAGTAATAGCTATACTCAATATAGCACACATCGGCGAAGGAGTAATTATACCAGGAGACGGCGCAGCATATTACCGAGTAAAATTCACAATATTAAATTACATTCCAGAAATAAATGAGCTTGTCAACGGCGAGATAAAAGACATTGCAAAATTCGGTGCATTTGTTGACTTCGGACCATTTGAAGGAATGGTACACGTTTCACAGACAATGGATGACTACGTTTCATTTTCAAAAACTGGAGCTTTAACTGGAAAGCAAACAAAACGAACTTTGAAAACAGGCGATAAAGTTAGAGCAAGAATAGTAGCGATCAGTATGAAAGACCCGAGAACGCCAAAAATAGGTTTGACAATGAGGCAATCTTACCTGGGAAAAGCTGAATGGATGGAAGCTGAATCAAAAAAGGAAATAAAGAAAGAAACAAAAGCAGCAAAGAAAGCTGCTAAAGAGGAATAAATGGTTAAGAAAGCGTGTAAAACTTGCGGAGCATTAGTGATGAAGGATATTTGTCCAACTTGCCACGATTCCAAATTAACTGAAAACTGGAAAGGAAGAGTAATAGTCATAGAGCCAGAAAACTCGGACATTGCAAAAAAGATGGGTATAAAGAAAAAGGGAGAATACGCAATTAGAAAATAAAATGGATATCGACATAACTAAAACAAACGAAAATAAATTATTCGAAAGAAAAGAACTCAAAGGTGAAATAGCACACTTCGGCGAATCTACTCCAAAGAGAGCGCAATTACGTGAATTATTATCGGCTAAATTAAATGTTGACAAAGCTGTTGTATCTATTAGAAAAATACTTTCAACTTTCGGTGGCAAGACAAAGCTTTCCGCTATAATTTACAATACCAAAGAAGCTTTTGACAAGTTTGAACCAAAATATATAATTAAAAGACATCCTGCAGAAGAGAAAAAAGAAGCTATAGCAGAAAAGGCAGAGGGACAATAAAATGCCAAAGAAAAAAACTAAACCAGGATTATCAACAAATAAATATTCTAAATACAAAATAAATGGCGATAAGTTAACGAAAGGAAAAACTTGTCCAAAATGTGGCCCTGCTGTTTTTGTTGCAGAGCATAAAGACAGAATAGGCTGTGGTCGATGCGGCTACACAGAGAAAATTAAACAATAATTATGTTATGTCTCGGAATTGAATCAACTTCACATACAATTGGACTTGGCATTGTTGATGACGACGGAAATATTCTTGCGAACGAGCGCAGCACTTTGACAACAGAATCTGGTGGAATACATCCGCGCAAAGCACTTGAGCACCATCATTTATTCTTCGGACTCTTGCTCGAGAAAGTATTTGACACCGCAAAAGTAAAACCTTCAGACATTGATTTAATTGCATTTTCCAAAGGTCCTGGTTTAGGCGGGACATTAAGAGTCTCCGCTGCTGCGGCAAGAGCACTAGCAACGAAATTAAATATTCCTTTGATAGGTGTAAATCATCCTATAGCACATATTGAAATCGCAAAACTTACATCTGGATTTAAAGATCCAGTCATACTTTATGTCTCTGGTGCTAACACACAAATAATTTCTTTAGCAGCTGGAAGATACAGAGTAGCCGGCGAAACGCTTGACATCGGAATAGGAAATTTCCTTGATGCATTTGGAAGATATATTGGATTAGGCTTTCCGCAAGGTCCAAAAGTCGAGGAACTAGCAAGTAAAAGTAAAACCTATATTGAACTTCCTTACACAATCAAAGGAATAGATTTTTCTTTTTCCGGAATTTTAACAAATTTAAAACGCATATCAAGTAAATATAAACCCAAGCTAAGCAAAGCTAAGCTGGGCCCAGCGAAACAATATGTTTCGCTTGGGAAAGAAGATTTATGTTATAGCACTCAGGAAACTGTTTTTGCAATACTTACTGAAGCGGTAGAACGGGCTCTTGCTCATTTAGATAAAAAAGAATTGCTAGTAACGGGCGGGGTTGCTGCAAATAAACGATTAGGAGAAATGCTAAATACTATGTGCAAAGCGAGAGGAATAAAATTCCATCAAGTTCCGCGAGAGTTGAGTGGAGATCAAGGTGCTATGATTGCTTGGTTAGGAATTCTAGAACACAAAGCTGGAAGAAAACAAACATTGAAGCAAACTGAAGTTGACAAGAACTGGAGAGCGGACGAAGTAGATGTTATCTGGACTTAGGACTAATTAATAACATAACCAGTAATAGTTTTTCCAAATTCTACTAAATTTCCAAGTATATCTTTCGTTATTTCGGGCTGATACCAAAGTCCTAAAAGTATTAGCAGGAATACAAGAATCATAAAGTCTTTCACTTGTCCGCGTTTATTCATACCCTTACCTTTCCCCACTTCATACTTATGCTTTTCTTTAGCTCTTAATACTTCTTTTTCCAGCGCTTTTATAGCCCAGCTTACAGCTGTATTAAAATCGAAATCTGCCTGTTCAGACGTAAAAGACGAACCCGGAATAACTAAATACAAATGAATAGAATATTTTACTCTGCCTCTTCCTTCCTCAAACGTTTTTACATAACATTTAAATTCTGTTACATTACCTACATTATCTAATTTAGAAAGTGCTTTGTTCATCGTAGTTTCTAAAGAACTTTGCTGGAAAGGTCTCAAATTATCAACACCAGATATATGAATTTTTGAGCTTGTTGCAGATATAGTTTTTTTGGATTTCTTAATAACCGTATCAGCAGACACCATATGATAACAAGGGAAACCCTTTTAAAATACCTTTTGGAAAGGAAAACACTGCTTAGGCAGTAGCTAACGCGAGACGCTTATAGAAAACAAGTTTCCTGTTCAAGAGCTACTGCAGCAGAACTCAAGGTATGGAAAAATCTCAAATATTAGATGCTGTTAAAAAAGCTCGAGAATCAAGAAAGAGAAATTTCTCTCAAGGTTTTGACATAGCTATATGCCTCAAAGATTTTGATGTTAATAAAAATAACATAGATGATTTTATCAAACTCCCAATGGGTAGAGGTAAAACTCTGAAAGTTTGCGCTTTAGTTGGTCCTGAAATGAAAACTGCGGTAGAAAAATTCTGCGATTTAACTATAACTACTGATGAATTTAGTAATTACGAAGATGCAAGAAAAATAAGAAAATTAGTGCGAGAATATGAGCATTTTATTACTCAAGCAAATCTTATGCCTCAAATTGCTAAAACTTTTGGTAAATATCTGGGTTCAATAGGAAAAATGCCAAGCCCAAAAGCCGGGCAAATAATTGCACCAAAAGCTAACGTTGAACATATAGTAAAAAATCTGAGAGATACAATAAAGCTTAGTGCCAAAAAAGCCCCCGCAATTAATTGTCCTGTCGGAAATGAAAAGATGTCAGACAGCGATGTTGCTGAAAATATTCTTTCAGTTTTAGATAGATTAAATCAAACTCTTCCAAGAGGCAGCCAAAATATTAGAGCTGTCTATGTAAAAACTACAATGGGAGGTCCAATTAAAATATGAAAACCAAAGCTGTAGCAAAATGGAAGCAAAAAGAAATTGGTGAGCTCAAAGAGCTTACATCTAGATACAAAACTGTCGCAATCGTGGATTTAAAGAATTTGCCAAACAAGCAGCTGCAAATAGCAAGAAAGAAATTAAGAGGCAAAATAGTTTTCAAACTCACTAAGAAATCTTTAATCATAAAGGCGTTTAAAGATTCTGGAAAAGAATTTTTAATAAAACTTAGCACTTATTTAAGCGGAACGCCTGCAGTTATCTTTACAGATATAGATGCATTTGAATTATTCAGACTTTTGAAACAAAATAGGCAATTTATGGCAGCAAAACCAGGACAAATTGCACCAAATGATTTATGGGCGCGGGCTGGACCAACATCATTCGTTCCTGGTCCTATAATTTCTGACCTGGGAAAACTTGGAATTAAAAATAAAGTTGAAGCAGGTAAAATAGTTTTCATAAGTGATACTCTGCTTGTAAAAGAAGGCGCAGTAATAAACGAAACTGCAGCAAGTATGTTAGGTAAATTAGGAATTGAGCCAATTGAAGTTAAAGTCAAAATGACTTATGCGACAGACGATGGCGAGATTTATGCTGCAAAAGTTATGGATATCGATCCGGTTGAAATTGCTAATAAAATCAGACAAGCCGCACGTGACGCATTTAGTTTAACTATCGGACTTGGAATAGTAAACAAAGAAAACGCATCATACTTGATTGGAAAAGCCTACAGAGATACAAAAGCACTTGCAGATAAAATAGGATTAAGCAAGGGCGATGTTCAGGCTCTTAAATCAGAAATTAAAGAGGAGTAAATATGGAATATATATACGCAGCTATGTTGTTGCATAAAGCAGGTAAGGAAATTACAGAAGACTCCATAGAAAAAGTACTAACAGCTACCGGTACAAATGTCGATAAAGGCATAGTAAAGGCAACTGTGAGCGCTTTAAAAGATGTGGACATCGATAAAGTAATATCCGAAGCAGCCGCAGTACAAGCAGCACCTATAGCCGTAGCTTCAAGCGCTTCAGCAGATAAGAAAGAAGCACCAAAGGCTGAAGAAAAGAAAGTAACTGAAGAAGAAGCTGCAGCTGGATTAGGCGCATTGTTTGGCTAAGACCCGATTATGTTAGACAACACTGAAAATGGAAGACGAAGCAAAACGAAAGCTAGATGAGCTAAGAAGAAAGATAGAGCAGAATAGCGCTGAGCTTAAAAGAATAAATGAGGAAAAAGAACTCAAGTATAAGGAAAAAAATAAACTTGACAAACTGCTTTTCTCATTTATCAGAAATGCTAACGAAATTCGTGATAAAAAAACTAAAACAGATATAAACATAAGACAGCTAAAAAAATCCCGCGAGGGTTTGAATGCAGAGCTCAAAAATTTATTTGGCAAGTTAAAATTCTTCCATCAATCTAAATTCGAAAAGCCGAAAGTTTCTCCCGAAAGCATAAAGAAACAAATTGATGCGATACAGTTCTCAATTGAAACCGAAGCCTTGAGTTTTGAACGTGAAAAAGCATATATGGAAAAGACACGCGCACTAAAAACTCAATTTGCTGAAATTCAGAAATCTTTTGGAAATATTAAAGATTCAAAAGTGTCTAAAAAAGATATTTTTGACAAGAAAAAAGTTGCTGATGCAACACACGAAAAAATAATTAATTTAGCTACTGAGAGCTCCAAGGATTTTGAAACTCTTACAGATTTATCGCGCAAGATTTCAGATATCAAGAAAAGGAAATCTGAAATGCAAATTTCATTAAAAGACTACAAAGATAAAATTGAAGCTCTAAATCAAGATTTGGAAACTTGTCTTAAGTTATGGTCTGAACTTGTTCCACAAGAGCCATCAGTCAAAAGGCCAATTATGGACGTCATTTCAAAGCTAAAAGAAAAGAAAGCTTTCACAAAAGACGACATATTAGAACTGCAAAGAAAAGCATTCAGGCAGAGATAAGACTTTCTGTCAATATTGAACATAAATAAAAATAAATAAGCTTGTCCTCACTTCTTTGCCGATGGATATTGATAAAAAGAAGTTAGCAAGTCAATTCTCTAAAGATTGGAAAAAACATTACAATCTAGAAGTATTTGCAAATCGCGGTTTCATAAGAAAGAGGTGTAACTCGTGCAAGAAATTTTTCTGGACATCCGACAAAAAAAGAACGAAATGCGGAGATAGCACTTGCGAACCTTATGGTTTTATTGGTAAGAAAATTAAAGGCGCAACAGATTACACCGGAACTTGGTTTAAATTTTCAGATTTCTTTGGTAAAAATGGCAGAACTACAATCAATCGCTATCCAACAATTGCAAGATGGAGGGATGATACTCTTTTTACACAAGCTTCCATTTATGCATTTCAGCCGTATGTAGTTACGGGCGCAGTAAGACCTCCGGCTAATCCATTAGTAATGGCGCAGCCCTGTTTCAGATTTAACGATTTAGAAAATATTGGTATAACACAAAGACATTACTCGGGATTTGTAATGCTTGGGCAGCACAATTTTATTTCATCGAAATTCGGGCACAATACAAATTGGAAAGACGAAGATATAAGATTAGTTTTTGATGTTATGAATAATTTCGGAATCAAAGATCAAGATATAACTCTTTCAGAAAGTGTCTGGGCGGGCGGTGGAAATGCCGGTCCTGCATTCGAAGGATTCTACAAAGGAATGGAATTTGTAACAACTGTATTCATGCAATATCAAGCTACTCCGTCTGGTTTGAAAGAATTACCAATAAAAACTATTGATTTCGGATGGGGTTTGGAAAGACTTGCATGGCTGCTAAACGGAACACCAACAAGTTACGAAGTTGCATTTGATCCTGTAGATAAAAAATTCGCTAAAGAATTAAAATTAAATTTAAACAGCGCTTTGATGAAAAAATATGTATTAAATTCTGCGAATATGGATTTAACAGAAATTGATGCAAACAAAGCTTGGAAAACAGTTGCAAAAAAAATAAAAGTAAATGAAGAAAAATTAAGAACAGAAATAGAACGCGTACAGGCATTCTATTCAATTTTGGATCATTCGCGTACTTTATTATTTGCTTTAGCTGACGGCGGTTTGCCTTCCAATTCAGGAGGCGGATATAATTTAAGATTTATTTTGAGAAGAGCTTTGAGATTGGCTGAAAAATATGGATGGAAAATCAAATTAGGAGATTTAGCTAGAGACCACGCACAAGCCCTTTATGGAAATTATAAACCTAGGCAAGTTGCAGATGTTGCTGGCAGAGAATTAATGGAAACTGGACAAATACCAATGTATCCTGAATTAGTAGAAGCTCTACCTGATGTAGAAAAAGTTTTGGCATTTGAAGAAAGCAAGCATCTAGAATCGCAGCAAAAAGTCGCTTCGGTTATGGGTAATATTTTCCAAAAGAAAAAGAAACTTACAACTGATGATTTAGTAACCCTTTACGAAAGCAAAGGCGTCCTGCCTGAAGATATTAAAGCTCAAGCAGATAAGGATAAAATCAAATTTGAAATTCCTTCTAATTTCTATTCCGTTTTAGCTGACAGACATACAGAACAAAAGGAAACAAGGCCAAAAGACTTGATAAATATAAAGGGCTTTCCAGAAACTAAAGCGCTTTATTATGATGATGAAAATCTAAGAGAGTTTACTGCTAAAGTGCTTGGCGTTATAGACGGCAAATATGTTGTATTGGATAAAACTGCATTTTATCCAACTGGCGGCGGTCAGCTAACAGATACCGGAACATTAAACGGCAAAGAAATATTTGGAGCAGAAAAAGTTGGCGGTGTTATTTTACACGAAGTTCTAACAAATGTTTTCAAAGAAGGACAAATGGTTGTTGGAAAAATAGACTGGGAAAGAAGAAAAGCTCTTACACGAAATCACGATGCAACGCATATAATTAATGGTGTTGTGCATTCTTATCTCGGACACCACGTTTGGCAGGCTGGCTCAGAAGTAAGTCCAGATAAAGCCAGATTAGATATTACGCACTTTGCACCACTGACACAAAAAGAACTACAAGATATAGAAAAACTTGCAAATGAAGTGGTATTTTCCGATGTACCAATTACAAAAATAACTTATCCGAAAGATCAAGCAGAAAAGAAATTTGGATTTAGAATTTATCAGGGCGGATTTATTCCAGGAGCAGATATAAGAATTTTAGAAATAAAAAACATAGATATAGAAGCTTGTGGCGGAACACACGGTAGCAAAACAAGCGAAACCGGATTTATCAAAATTCTAGGCAGTAAAAAAATACAGGATGGAGTTGTGCGAATTGAATTTACAGCCGGACCTAAAGCTATAGATGAACTTCACAGGAGAGAGAATCTTTTGCACGAAGCGGCAGATGTATTTTCTGTTCCTATTGAACACGTACCCCAGACTTCCAGGAGATTTTTTGAAGACTGGAAGAAATTGAAGAAAGAAGTTGAAAGATTAAAGCAGATGTCAAAACCGCTGCAACAACAGCAGCCGCAAGTGCAAACAAAACAAAAGAAGAAATAATTATACTTTTACTGGCATAATTGTTACCGAGCCGAACTTTTTAGTTTCTTTGGCGTTATATTTTGTGCTAGCCTCACCTTCAAACCAAGGTGCTTTGCCATTTGGCACTTGCTCATACCATTTCTGAACATAAAATGCCAAATCCCAGCCGTCAAATGGAAATTCTAGGTGATCATTTGCTTCGTAATGTCCGGAGCAAGGTATCCTGCCGGAATAAAATTCCCTTTCTTCTTCTGGCATTTCTGCAAGCCTTTTTGGAGTGCATCCCTGAAAGCCGTCATAGCAATGCCTTGTAACCATCGGGTCCAGACACAATCTTATCAAAATTGTCTCTAGAGGCAAAACAACTCCCTCGTCAGAGATTATTGCATTGCATTTTCGCCGAATTATAAAGGTAGGCTCCTCCTTCTCGAATTTTTTCAGCCTTGCTAGATAAAAGTTATATAATTTTTTGAAATATTTCTCATCTTCTGGATTTTCGTCCCAGTCATCCGGTCTCGGATCGCTGGGTGGGTCTTCGAAATATACTCTCTTGCCATTAGTTTCATAGCTGACAACAAAGCTTGGCCTTAGCTTTTGTTCGTCTACCTGAATGCATCTTAATCGTCCTTCCAAATCATTAGTTTTTGCCTTGTGCTCTTTATCCGAAGGGCAAATGTCATGCTTTGTGTAAGGCAGCTCAAATTTTGAGTAAAGTTCACTGATTTCTCTTTCGTGCCATAATCTTTGGAAATTCTTGTTTTGTTTCACCCAGTTTTGAATGAAACCAATCATTCCGTGAACATCCATTTCATACATTACTGTTCTCTGGCTACCCCATCTGGCGCTGTCAAGGCACTCTCCTAGAAGCTCGCCTTTCATGTTATTGCCTTGCATCAAGAATTTTGCCTGATCCTTTGGTGCCCTATTAGATTTATCCCCGTCGGAATTCAGCGTATTAGGCTCTTGGCCTTGGAAAACTCTGATGAACGTATATGGCAAACCCATAACAAAAGCTAAAACTAAAGAAATAAATAACTTCTGCAATTACTTTCTTTATTAGACCTTTGCTGGCGTAGCTGTAGCCGTCTCTGCTGGAGCTGTAGCTTGTGCCACTGCAGCGGCAGCTGCAGCTGCTTTCGCCTTTTCAAAATCAGATTTTAATTTTGTAACTCTAGATTTCCATTCTTTCTGTTTTTCTATAGTAAGAACAATTGTTTCAGCATTAATTTGCTTATCAAACTTTCCCTCATTTACTTGTTTTGTAAATTCCTTTGGATGCATTCCTTCTACTTCAAATCCTAAACTTACACAAGTACCAGCTAATTCTTTAATTATATCTTTCAAAGTATTTCCAAGAGAATTTTCCTGCTTAATTTTTGCAACTTTTATTAAGTGCTCAATTGTTAAAGCGGATATAGTCATACTTCCAGCTTTGCCTGAGCCAGATTCCACTTCTGCTTCTTTTTTTAATAAAGCTGAACTTGGAGGAACTCCAACTTTTATATCGTAACTCTTATTTTCAATATCAACGAGAACTGTTACAGGAACAGTCATACCGGCCATATCGCTAGTCTTTTTATTAATATCAGAAACTACTTGACCTATATTTATTCCCTTGCCGGCTAGAGCTGGTCCAAGAGGTGGCCCTGCACTCGCTTTTCCACCCGTTACCATCAACTCTACTTTTTCTTGTTTTGCCATTCTAACTTTCTCCGCAAAACGAGATTAACAAAATCTCAAAGGATTTTGGTTTTTCCTGTTTTGCCATATTACTCTGTTACCTCGTCACTGAAAGTATCTTTTAACTCTTTCTGTCGAGCTTCGTCAGATGCTTTCTGCTCTGCTACTTGAGCAGCTTTAGTAATTACTTTTACAGAATCTAAACCAATTGTAATTGGGATTGGAACTGCAGCTTCCAATAATTCCAAAACAATTTGCTGTTTCTGCAAATCCACTCTTACTACTTTTGCTTTCTCGCCTTTGAACGGTCCTGCAATTACAGAAACTATATCTCCTTTATTTACGTCAATTGTTTCTGGTTTGAATTCAACTAAATGTTCTATTTCTGCGTAAGTTGTTGGAGTTCGTAGTACACCTTTTACATAAGGAACTCCTGCAGCAATATGTCTAATTACATCTGGATTGACAGCTTCAACAATTATGTAGCCAGTCATTCCATGAGGATAGATCAAACTGTGTACACCTTGCATCTTTTTAGTATTAGATGCCAAGAAATCCATAACTTGTCCTTCTCTTCCTATTGCTGTTTTTACGATAAATAATCCCATTAAATCCATCCCAATAATTGTATTATCATTGTTATTATGAAACCAATTATACCTATAATAGTTATTCCCAAGCCAGTTGCTTTTGCTGTTGCTTTGTACTCATCTAAACTAGGTTTTTTAGTAATTTTGAGAACTCTATCATACTCTCTTAATTTATTTATTATGTAAGTTCCCGCTTTTCCAGCGGGTATATTTAGCATAGCTACTTTTGGCAGGCTGATTTTTGGTATCTGTGGTATTTTTAGTTCCATTTTTGGTTGTGCCCGCGGCTGTATATCGGCTTTAGGTTGTCCGTCGGGAGAGCCCGACGTAGGTTGATTAGTATCCATAACAACACTGACAGGAAAATGTGACTTTAAAAATGTTGCCTAAAGGACATACCTATGAATTCTAACACCAACGAAATCCTTTGGTGTAAAGCCAAATTTGTCCTCCCTTATCTCAAACGAAACTATTACATATGTTGACAGCGCTCGAACCATAACTAAGCCTTCATAAGACAAATCTGGCTCTATCATCTCAAGCGAATAGTTAGTGTGAAGATCTACGGTTCTTGGAATTGCCACATCGTCTTTCCTTGCAAATTGGTCTACTTCGGCTCTGACTACTGAAACTTTTAGCCCATTTATGTCCCGATGAAATGGGAGAACTTTCACTGGCGCTTTGCTTATTATAAAATCCAAATCACGCTTTAACAAATCCTCATTCAAGCCTTTTTCATTGACGATGTTAAGTCTCAGATATTTTTCAGGAATAGTTAATCCATGGCGTATTTCATAACGTGCAGACTCTACAAGCTCGGTTTCTTTACTGCCATAATAGTTAAGACTTTTCATTGCGTTAATCAACAAACTCTATACCTAAATTATTCTGCAGGTCTTCTCTCTTCTTATCACTAAAAGTTCTATTCTTACCAAAGATCTGCGGACTTTTTACTCCCGTAATTACAAGCATAACTTTTATTGAACTCTGTAAATCAGGAGTCAATTGCGCTCCCCATATGACATTAGCTTTGTCATCAAGTTTACTTGTAATAGTTTCTACTACTTTCTTAGCTTCGTCAAGAGTCATATTTGGACCACCAGAGACATTAATCAAGGCACCAGTTGCGCCGCCAATATCCACATCCAACAATGGGTTCTGAACCGCTTTTTCAACTGCTTCTTTAGCTCTCTGTTCGGTATCAGATTCTCCTACGCCAATCATAGCAATTCCTCCGCCAGTCATAACTTGTCTTACATCTGCAAAATCCAGATTAATCAAACCAGGTTTAGTAATTAATTCAGCAATTCCTTTTACAGCATTTGTCAGAATTTCATCTGCAACTTTAAATGCAGTAGATAATGGCAATGTTGGGGCTAATTCCAATAATTTATCATTTGGAATTACAATAAGAGTATCAACATTACTTTCTAATTTTTCTAAGCCTTCTAGAGCATTAGAAAATCTTGCATAACCTTCCATAGTAAACGGCATTGTTACAATAGCTACTGTAAGTATACCCATTTTTTTTGCAACTTCTGCAACTATTGGAGCAGCGCCGGTTCCAGTACCTCCGCCTAATCCGCACGTAATGAATAATAAATGCGAATCTCTAAGAGCTTCTTTTATGTCAGATTCTGTTTCTTTGGCAGCGTTCTCTCCAACTTTTGGATCTGAGCCAGCTCCCAAACCAGCAGTCAATTCCTTTCCAATTAAAATTTTCTTGTCGGCTACAGTTGCTATTAAATCCTGTGCATCTGTATTTATTGCGATTGTCTCTACGCCAATTATTCCTATCTCAAAAATTCTATTAATCGTATTGTTGCCCGCTCCACCTATGCCTATTACTTTTATTCTAGCTTTCTTACTAGCTAAAATTCTATGAAGTTCCTCATCTTCCTGAGAAACTACACTGCTTTCAAAATTTGCGGGTAGAGTAACCAACATTAACACCTCGAGCCAATTGTTAATTGTTAGTGACTTCTACGACGTATATAAAGATTTGTTTGCTGAGAAATAATTTTTCAATAACGCCAACAAATTAGGCGATGTCTATCGGTTTTCCTTTCGCTTCCAGCACAAATTCTTCAAGTTTTTTCTTGAATAAATCTATGAATTTCTCGTTAGGTTTGGCTTTAGCTTTGACTTCTATCTTATCACCAAATTTTATACTTTCTGTGTTGAAAAACATATCACTTATAGCTTTTATTTTATCTTCAACTTTAGTAATTTGTTTATTTAGCTTAATAGTATAGACTAAATTTCTTCCTGAAAGCGGATGATTGAAATCTAATGTAACTCTACCGCCTGTTACAGAACGAACTGTTGCAATTGCACCATCGACAGTCAATCTCAAGCCCGGAAATGGTGAGAGGTCCTTCTCTTTGAATGTTTTTAGCGGTACAAGCTGAATTAATTTAGGATTTTTAATTCCAAATGCGTCTTCTGGTAGCAACTCTACTGTAATTTCTTCTCCGATATTATGACCTTCCACCGCAGTTTCTATTTTAGGAAATATTTTGCCTGCTCCTAAGCATATCACAACCGGCTCGTATTTTCTCTTCTCATCAAATACTTTATTTTTCTTGGCATCTTCAGCATTTGTTAAATCGAAAACCTGCTGGCTGCCTTTGATTCTTCCTATAAAATCTATTTCTACAAAGTCGCTGTGTTTTAACATAAAAGCACTGCAAGAAGACTATTTTTAAGGATATCTATGTTCATATTTTCATGAAATATCATTCAATAGCTATTTCCGGTCTGCCCGGGGCTGGAAAATCAGGTTTAGCCAAAAAATTATCTATCGATTTAAAGTGGAAGACTTCTTCTATTGGGGAAATTTGGAGAGAGCGTCATAAAGAACAAAATATATCTGTGCCATTTGAAGATTATTGGAAAAATACAGGCATATCTGATAATAAAAAAATAAATGACGAATTTTTGAAATTAGTTAATAGAGGAAAAATAATAGCAGACACAAGATATGCTCACATTTACAGCGACAAAACTTTGAAAGTTTTCGTAACAGCGCCAGTCGTAATTAGAGCGTTAAGAGCATTTAAGTCCTCAAAATACATTGGGAAAGATTGCGAAAGTATTGAACAAATACTCGAAACGAGAGAAAAAGATGAAGTTATGATGGGTAGAAAATTATACGGAGATACGTATGATTACAGATCTCCAGAACATTACGATTTAATTATTGACAGCGGCTTGATGAGTGTAGAAAAAGAATATAACGCTATATTAAACAAAATGCAATTATCAATAGCGGCCACTTAATATTAAGTGGGACTGGCCGGATTTGAACCAGCGACACCGCCATCTTCAGTGACGTGCTCTCCCAGGCTGAGCTACAGTCCCAATGATATTGAAAATCTCGAGATTTTCAAGACCAGAAAAGCATCAGCTTTTCTTTGAATACTTACAGAAGATTAGTTTTTAATCTTAATCCTTTAGCACAAGAGCTACAACAGCGCATCCAAACTTATCTTTTATCTTAGGCGCTGCAGCCGCAAGAAATTTTACGCCATCTAATTCTATTTTTCTTTCTCTTGCCATATAATTTATTTCGCCAAGAGCTCTTTTCTCCGCTCCTGATATTGTGCCGCCTTTGCCTTTTCCAATTAGCATTTTATCTCCGAAAAATCCGAAACAGATTGCAACTGCGACATCTGCCTTAGAACAGTTATTCAAAACTAATCCTTCAAACTCGCCTTTCAAGTTAGATAGCTCTTTTTTGCTTTCTATAAACTCGCATTTTGGTATTTCAAAACTCTCAAGCCGTCTGAATTTTATTTTCTCTGTATGTGCATCTGACTGTGCATTCCTTTGTGCAAGTATTTTTGGTCCGTATCCAACTCCCCAAGTCAAATAAGCTATCATAATTTAATTTAGAAATTATAAGTAAATAAAAGTAGCGCCCAGAGCAGGATTTGAACCTGCATATCCTTTTGGGAAACAGGATTAGCAATCCTGCGCAATCTCCTGCAAAGGAGGCACGCGAAAGCTTGCCTTTCGCTTTGTACCAGGTTATGCGATCTGGGCGTAGGGCATTCCTAGGTGGACAAAATCTACCACATGCTGCTAACCTTGCCGTCAGCTCCATGCAGTATCTTACAAGCGTACCCTACTTAGGTTACCGTTGCTCTGTTCCCAGTCTGGCGGATTTCCAAAGTACAGCACCAAGCAAGGCTGCACTTCTACACCGACGAACAAGACAACATATAGTTGACTTGCCGCCCCAGGACTTTCGGCTCGGATAAAGACCGCTTTCCGATATAGGTGAGGCCTAATCACCCAGACCTAGCCCCTAGAAACAATCAATGCTATGCTTTTAAAAACTTAGTCGCTCGGTTCAATATACTCTAAAATCTCTTCTGCATAACTTGGGTTCTTTTGCTGCATATAATCAAAATACGGCCAAAAAGTTTTAGTCAATCTATCAGAAGATGAATGTAATTTATGACTTGCAAGCTCAGAAACAACTTGCATTTTTTTTCGTTTGGCTGCTCTCTCATAAATTTTCAATAAAACACTTGGATACAAATATGAATTAAATTTTGGATTCGGAGTGATTTTTGCCTGCTGCACTCCAACCAAACTTAATATTCTTGCATAAATCAAAAATCTCCAATGCTGACGTTTTCTTATTCTAGCTAAAAAACTGTCTGCTTCTGCTAATTTATTATATGCATAAGCTAATTCACCTTTTAATCTATATTCTTTTGTTACATTTTCATCCAGCCAGTAAATTAAATTACTTATATCATCACTAACATAATTTGAAGTTGTCAAAAGCAGCTCTGAATCAAATGATTTGTAAACTAATTTCATAAGATTCATTATATTTTCTTCTCTTTCTCTTCCCCACAATTTTATATCTTCAAGATTTATTTTTTTTCTGCCTTCTGACATTATCTGCAAATCATTTATGGCTGAACGCAAATCTCCGTCCGAAGCGCCTGCAAGTTTTCTAAGCGCTGCTTCTTCGTATTCAACTCCTTCAAATTCGCATAATTGTTTCAATTTAGAAATTATTAACAGAACTGGAATTGGTTTAAACTCTATTAAATCGCAATAGCGTCTAAGTGTTTTCAATTTAGACGAAAAGGCATTATTGGCAGTTATAACTATAGGATATTTAGATTCTTTTATTACATCAATTATTGCGCCGACTCCGCCTCTATCTTTTAGTCCATACATACCATCTATTTCATCAACTAAGATTAATTTTTTACTTCCGAACAAGCTCGCTTGTTTTGCTGCGCTTCCTAAAACGCTAATTACTGATTGTTCATTTCTCAAATCAGATGCATTCAGTTCTACAATTTCCCAATTCAGTTCATTCGCCAAGGAATAAGCAGCAGATGTCTTGCCTACGCCAGAACCGCCGTGCATAAGAACAGCTCTTTTTCTAACTCTTGGAAATTGGCTAGCGAAAATATATAATTTCTTTATATTTTCATACTGCCCTATTACATCCGATGTTTTCTTAGGACTGTATTTTTTTACCCAATAGCTCATAGCATAAATCAACAAGTAAAATTTAAATAAGTATATCTATGATCTATTACTATGGAAAAGAAAGAAGTAACAAAAGATTTTACAAAAGAAGAAGTTTATGAATACTTATTGAGTCGTACATCATCTGGAATATCAAGGAACGAAATCATACAAGAACTTAAAGACAAATTTGGCTTTAAAATGGAAGAAGCTGTAAAAGTTCTTGATGATTGGATAACTGTCTTCGGTGGCGGTGGTGGATGCGGTTCTAATTGCGGCTGCGTTTAGATTGACTTAAGTTTTGCGAATTCAGCAAGCAACGCTGCTAATTGTATAAACTCATTACTGCCTTCTACCATCCTAAATTCAAACTCTCCACAAAGTCTCGTAAGTTCAAGTTTATGTTTTTCTTCAATATCTAATTTCCACGTTTCCTTTTGAATTTGTTTTATTACATCTAACCCAGAAAGTCCGTGCCTTACAATTACCTCGTTTAGTCTTTCTTTTGCCTGTAGAAAGTTTCCCGCTAGAGCTGTCTTAACAATTAATTCTATTTCTTTTGGTTCAGCAAAACTTACTACTTCTTTTACCGTATCTCTTGTAATACATTTCCAATCAGAGTCATTTATCACTGTTCTTTCTACGGCTGCACACGCTTGCAAAAGATTTTCTGCTTTCCTCATATCACCTTCAGAAGCATCATAAAGAAGTTCAATTGCATCTTTATCAATTTTAAACTTCTCATTTTCCGCAATTTTATTAAGAATAGATGCTACAATGCCTTGGTTTAGAGGTTCAAATCTAAATATAGCACACCTGGATTGAATCGGAGCTATTATCTTAGAAGAATAATTGCAAGACATAATAAATCTAACAGTTCTTACGTAATCTTCCATAATTCTCCTCAAGGCATCCTGCGCTTCTTTAGTCAAAGCATCAGCTTCGTCCAAGAAAATAATTTTGAAAGGAATATCGTCGCGTATAGATTTTGTCTTGGAGAATTCTTTGATATTATTTCTTACTACATCAATACCTCTACTGTCAGATGCATTTAGTTCTAGAAAGCTATCTCTCCAATTCTCACCAAATAGTTCTCGTGCTATAGCCAATGCTGCTGTAGTTTTACCGACTCCTGCAGGTCCGGCAAATAATAAATGCGGGAAATTCTGTGACTTTACAAAAGCTCTCAATCTATTAGTAATATTGCTCTGCCCTTCTATTTCTGTAAGCTTTTGAGGTCTATATTTCTCTGTCCAGACTTCTATCATACCAATGCTGACTTAAGAACTCATAAAAAGGTTTAGACAGTTCACCCTAAATTTTTAAAGGTGCATTTTTTAGCTCTGCTATGAACTTTGAACCAGTTATATGGGAACCAGAAATACTTGATTTCTGGAATAAACAGAATATCTACACTAAACTTAAAAAGAAAGTTGCTAATGGTAAAAAATACAGATATTTGGACGGCCCGCCCTACACAACTGGCAAAATACACTTAGGACACGCTTGGAATTATTCTTTGAAAGATTGCTATGGACGTTATCTACGAATGAAGGGCTTCAATGTACACGATCAGCCTGGTTTTGATGCACACGGTTTGCCAATAGAAACTGCTGTAGAAAAAAAGCTCGGCGTTACAAACAAAAAAGAAATTGTAGAAAAAATCGGAATTGATAAATTCATAAAAGAGTGCGAAGATTATGCATATGAGCACATAAGTCCAATGATAACTGATTTCAAAAGACTTGGTGTCTGGATGGACTGGGACAATCCATACATTACTGTAAAAAAAGAATTCATAGAAGGTGCGTGGTGGGGAGTTAAACAAGCCTGGAAAAACGGCTATTTGTATAAGGGATTAAAATCAAATACATGGTGTCCAAGATGCGCAACTGCTATAGCCAAGCACGAATTAGTTTATAGAAGTGCAAAAGATAATTCTATTTTTGTAAAACTTCCAGTTGCAAATAAGAAAGATGAATATCTGTTAGTTTGGACAACGACACCTTGGACAATTCCATTTAACTTATTTGTAATGGTGCATCCAGATTTAGATTATGTTAAAGTAAAAACTGGAAATGAAACGTGGATAGTTGCAAATACTTTGGCAGAGAAAATTTTTGGTGTGATGGATAAACATTACAAAATAATTTCAAAATTCAAAGGAAAGAAATTAGCTGGATTAAAATATAAACATCCTCTTGCCGAATTTATTCCTGCTCTAAAAGATTTAATCAAATTAAAAAATGCGCATAAAATAATACTTTCAAAAGAATATGTAACTGCAGAAGAAGGTACGGGTTTAGTTCACGGAGCGCCTGGATGCGGTCCTGAAGACTTTGAAGTTGGAAAAAAGAACAAGCTTCCTCCATTTAACGAGTTAGATGAACACGGTCATTATTCTGAAAGGATGGGTAAATTTGTGGGCTTTAAAGCAAGAGAAGATGATATAAAATTCATACGAGCTTTTGAAGAGTTAGGAATAATACCGCACAAACAAATATATGTTCACGATTACGCGACTTGTTCAAGATGTCATACTGATATAGTTTACAGGGCTACAGAGCAATGGTTTTTTTCAACTAAAAAATTAAGAAAAACTATGCTGAAAAATGCTAATAAGATTTATTGGAATCCTGATTGGGCTGGCAAAAAACAATTTAGAGATTGGCTTGAAAATTTGGAAGATTGGAATATTTCAAGGCAAAGATTCTGGGGAATACCTTTACCAATATGGGTTTGTGAAATCTGTAGTGAAATAATAGTAGTTGAATCTACTGCAGAGCTAAAGAAACTTGGAGGAAAAGTTCCAAACGATATACATAGACCTTGGATAGACTCTGTAATATTAAAGTGTAAAAAATGCACTGGAAAAATGTCTAGAGTTCCAGATGTATCTGACGTCTGGCTTGATTCCGGCTCTGTAACATTTGCATCCACTGGGGACAAAGACTTTGTTGCAGATTTTATAGTTGAAGGTAAAGATCAAATAAGAGGATGGTTTAATTCTTTGAATTCATTTTCAACAGTAGCAAGAAAAATTCCTGCTTACAAATCCGTATATATGCACGGATTCATTAACGACGCTCAAGGCAGAAAAATGTCTAAATCAGAAGGTAATGTAATTTCACCTTACGAAGTATTCAACAAATATGGAGCCGATGCATACCGATTTTATATACTTGGCGGCAGTAAACCAGGACTGGATCTAAATTATAATTTCCCAGACATAGAAGCTAAAGTCAGTAATCTACTAGTATTATGGAATACCCACAAATACATAATAGAAACTGCAAAATTAGCTAAGTTAAATCCATCAAAATTAAAATCGCGCAAATTACAAATCGAAGACAAATACATGCTTTCAAGATCAAATACAATTGTAAAGAAAGTTACAAATTTATTCGATAAACATTATTTCAATGAAATTCCGGCAGAAGTAGAAAATTTATTCCTGGAACTTAGCAGATGGTACATAAAAGCCACGCGAGAACGCGATGATACAGATGTAATTTATGTTCTTTATCAAGTATTTATGGATATTTTGAAGACGTCTTCCCCGCTCATACCATTTATGACAGAAAAAATGTATCAAAACTTTAAATCTGAATTTAAATTAAATGAAGAATCAGTTCATTTGCTTAATTGGGCGAATGTAGATGAAAAATCAATTGATTCGAAATTGGAAAGCGAGATACAACTGCTTCAAAAATTAGTTTCCGACATACTTGCATTAAGGGAGAAAATAAAGCGTGGTTTGAGATGGCCAATTAGAGAAATAATTGTTGTAACAAAATCTGCAAAACTCAAGAAAGCTATTTCGTCTCAGAAATCTTTGATAAAAGATTTTACAAATATAGTTAATATAATTGCAACCGATAAGATGCCAGATGGAGTATCACGCGAACTTAAGCCAGACTACAATAAATTAGCTCCACAATTTAAAGAAAAGACAACAGAAGTTATAACAAAACTTCATCGAAGCAGTCATCAAAAAATATTTGAGCAGCTCGATATTGAAGGCTTTTACGCTTTTAATTTCGGGGATGAGGAATTTGAACTTCCTAAAAATAATTTCATAATAGAAAAGAAACTTCCAGATAACCTAACTAATTTGGACGGCGAAAACTATGAACTTTATGCTTATACTGATGAAACTGCAGAAATGATAGCTTCGGGATATGCAAGAGAATTTACAAGAGCCATACAATCTTTAAGAAAAAAAGCTGGCTTGCAAAAGCGCGATATAGTTCCAATAAAAGTATTTGCTAGTACGAATCTCATAAGTATGCTTCAGAACTATTTGCCCGAAATTGAAAAGAAAGTAGGCGCTAAAAGCATAGAATTTACAGACAAACATCTGGCAGAAAACAAGAAGCATTCGGCCGAAATGAAGATACGAGATGAGCACTTTTTAGTAGGTTTGTGACCGGCATATTTTTAAAAGACTTTTTAAATGTATCTTTTGATTTAAATACGTGCTTGGAGGCGCCTATGATAAAAGAAAATATAAAATCAGTTGGTCGTACTATAAAAACTAAAAGAAAAGCTATATCTGGAGTTTATGCAAAGACACAAAATGTTGTTGTTTCCGCTTCTGTTAATAGAGATTTGCCGCTTGAAAAACTCGCATCAAAACTTGATAGAGCAGAATATAATCCAGAACAATTTCCTGGATTAATTCTAAAAATGGATGCGCCAGTAAAAGCATCTGCATTATTATTCAGCTCTGGAAAAATAATTTGCACCGGAACCAAATCGCTTAAAGATGCGAAAAAAGCTATTGGAGAAATAGTAAGAAAATTGGGTGCGATTGGACTAAAAGTAAAAGGCGATACAAATATAGTAATACAAAATATGGTTGCTTCCGGCTCAGTCGGCGGAAAACTAAACCTAAATGAAATTGTTTTCAAGTTCGAAGATACAGAATACGAACCAGAACAATTTCCTGGACTTGTTTACAAACTTCCGGAACCTCCTGAATTACCGGGTGCAAAAATTACATTCTTGTTATTCGGAACTGGAAGGATCGTAATAACGGGGGCAAAATCTGAAAAAGAGATTATTGAATCTGTATACATCTTAAGAGACAAATTAAAAAAGGGCGGAGAGCTTCATTCCTAAATGAGAAAAGCTCTAAAGGATACTCCGCTCCGTGAAATAACTCTTAGGAAATATGAAGAGCCTACAAATCTATCTGGCAGAGAGCTTACTAAAAAATTTCTTTTGTCTATCGGTTTATTGCAGCCAGGTGAAAGCAGAGATATAATTGTTGATATTTTTCATACTCTTTTGCTTGCGAGAAAAAATAAGGAACATATAGACATACCGCAATTTACACAAAAATTAAGCAATAAACAAGGAGCTTCTGCTCCAAACATAAGACGACAGCTGCGAAGACTAAGGGATTTGAAACTAATAGAGAAGACATCTGAAGGATATAGAGTTAATGAATTTGGCTCACTGCAGCCCATCATTAGTGAATTTATTTTGCAGTATATTGTAAATCCAGCTGTCGAAAGAGTAAAGCAATATGCCGAGCAGCTTGATAAGCTTTCAGAAAATTAACAAATAAACTACTATCAAACTCGCTATTAACATTTCAAGTTTTCCGCCGGTTCTAATAAAACCCCGTATTCTATACGATGAAAAAGGATGGAATAATTCTAAACCGCCTATTGTTATTATATCAGAAGCTAAATGCGATATATAACCTATTAAAAACCCTGCAAAAAGTTCTGGCGGCAAGTCGAATAAATTAGGTATTACATAAGTAGCTATTAGAAAAATAGCTGCGGGGATAAATATCGAATGCATAATACCTCTATGACCGCTGAAAATTCTTACCATTTTAGACGCTGTTGGATGCTGTTTTGAAATTGTAGAATGTTTGGAATCTAAATCGGGCAGCATCGCCCCTAATATAAGTGTAGCTGCAAAGAATATTTGGAGAAAAAGACCTTCGGGAGTTCCCATATATTTGATATATATACTTCCAAAAAGAACTGCGAACAACAAGTGAGTGGTGCCTAACATAAGAATAAAGTACTATAATAGAATAAAAAATGTTAGGATATCGCCATCTAACATAATCTCGCATTTTACTTAGTGCGCTATTATTTCTTTGGTTCGAATGTTTTTGACAGCGAATCGAATAAATCAGCAACGTCCTGACCGCGTTTCGTCAAAGCAACAAGTTTCAATCGTCCTTGTTTCTCGAACTTTACCAAATCTGCCTTCTCCATTTTCTGGAGCAGGTGGACTGTGTGAGAGTAAGTACATCTTGAGTCTTTTGCAAGCATCGATGGATACTTCTCTTTGGCATTTCCACGTGTCAAACACATTAGCAATTCTATCGGCTTATCGCGCAAGAAAATCCTTGAACCTTTTATTTTTTCGTTTCCGATCAACATATAGTGTTTAACAAACAATAGGTTTATATAATTTGCTAAAAAAAGTCAGATAACAAGCTTACCGCGACCTTATTTGTAATATTGTTAACATCTCTTGGCGGTGAGAGCTCTACTAAATCTATTCCCCTTACTTTTCCGGTTTTTTTCAGAAATTCCAGCAATTTTTTAGCTTTTTTCGGACTTATGCCATCTTTTTCCGGCCAGCCTGTACCTGGCGCATACTTAGAATCTATAAAATCTATATCGATTGATACATAAATATCGTTCAAATTCTTTACAAAATCTTTAATTGCTTCTAAATTTGGTTCCTTACTAACTCTTAGACTATGAGATTTAGCAAATTCTTTTTCTATTCTGTGGATTTTTCTAGCGCCCAATACTAAGACCTTATCAAAGTTCTCCTTTTCTATCAAAACTCGCAGCCAATCCTCGTGAGTTGGTGGATAAAAATTATCCATACAGTCTAAATGAGCGTCAAATACAATTAAACCACCTTTAGAATATTTTTCCAAAAAAGCTTTGACAAGCCCATAAGAAATTGAATGATCTCCGCCTAAACCAATCACGAAGTTATTTTTATCGTACTCCTTTTTAGCAGCTTTTCTGATAATTTCAAGTGTGTTGGAAAAATCGCCTTCATCTATTGTTACGTTTTTCCAAACTCCTTTTCCTCCAAGCTCTTTCTGGAGGGCATCTGGACCTTTAGAAGCACCTCTACGATGCGATTCTACTATGGAAGCATCATATGGTATTTTTAGTACGACTGTCATACTTATATGCCAAGATATATAAATAAAAGCGTTATCTGTTGTATATGGCCTATAAAAAACGGCATAAAAAATCTAACTTAATTAATAAAAGATCATTAATAACGCAGCTTAAGCGGCTTGATTATGGTCATATTCAATTTACGAGGCTTCTTGCACCCATATCATTTGTTATGGCTGGACTTACTCTTTTGAAAGTTTATGAATTAAGTTTCACAATCGAACAAATAATAATGTTGGCTGGCGGGGCGCTCGCATCTATGTATATTATTGGCTTAATTTGGGATAACACTGGTTTAGTTGAAGAAGAAATAGAATACATAAACGAGAGAAATAGATTCGTAAGAGTTATGCTGAAAAAGAATTGGATAAGAAAACTCAGCAAAGCAACAATAAAAGTATAATCAGTCTACTGTCTAAATCTCCTAAAGAAGTACAACAAGAAGTTATTAAAATACTACAAGAGAAATTCAATCTATGGGTTTCCTGCAGGATAAAAAAAGTGATTTTTATTATAAGCAAGCTAAAGAACAAAATTATCGAGCTAGAAGTGCTTTCAAGCTTTTAGAAATACAAAAGAAATTCAACCTAATAAGAGCCGGCGATAAAGTTCTGGATTTGGGAGCTTCCCCGGGAGGATGGAGTCAAGTTGCGCTTGAATTTATAGATGGAGGGAAAGTAATCGGAGTTGATAAAAAAATACTTTCAAAGCTTAATGGGAATTTTAAATTTGTTTTTGGTGATTTTACAGAAGAAAAAACTTTAAACGAAATAAAAGAACACCTTAGCGGCAAAGCGGATGTTGTATTATGCGATGCTTCTCCAGAATTTTCCGGAATTAAAAGTATGGATATGGGCTTAAGTTTGGAATTAAATAAAGCTGCTTTAGAAATTGCGAAAGATCTTCTTAAAATAAAAGGCAAATTTGTTTGTAAAACATTCAGAGGTGTTGGTTTTCAGGAATTTATTAAAGATGTAAAAATACATTTTATAGCTGTATCTATATTTAAACCGAAATCTTCCAAATCCGATTCGGCAGAGATATATTTAATTGCAACTGGATTTAGAAAAGCACAATTATCAAAGTTGTAAATATTATTAGACTTCCCAAATCTCCTAAGGCAGTATTTACTGGTATCAGGAAATTATCTGGGTCTTCGCCTTTTTTGAATATCATCAAACCGCCAATTACAGACGTAAAAAGCATAAGAATTACTAAAAGTGAAACAGACATTATAGCCATTAACAAAATTTTAAGCATTACGAATAAATCGAAATCAAAACCATAAAGATGTCCTAATACGTTTGCTGCTATAACTAAATATACTGTTATTATGAATGCTGATACCACTATATTTTTGTAAAGTTCTATAAACTCTATAGAGTTGGACCAATCTTTGCCTATTTTACCAGTGAAAAGCATCGTTGTAAATCTTGATGAAATTATAGTCCCAAAACTTCCAATCATATTATTTATCGCTGGCATAATTATAAGGAGTGGAAGGAACAAAATTAATTTTTCGTGGATAGTTGCGGCTGCAACTCCGCCAATACTGCCTAAAATAGAAGTCAATATTACAATTTTCAAACTTTCTTTTATTATTTTATGATATATTTTCATATTACTATTATAATCGCTAGCAGTAAGCTGGCAACTCCTATAATATCTCCAGTAGTAGTTGCAAATGGCCCCATTACATTATCTGGATCAATTTTATGCTTGTAAAACCAAAATGTTGCAAATATAGTTAGAGGTACGGCTATAAGATTTGAAATTACAGAGCCAAGTATTGGTATATAGATTAAACTTAGTAATGTAACACCAAAAAGAAAATAACTAACAATGTAAGCAAATATTCCTAATACCACTGCAACAACTAATGCTAATGTAAAAGCTGCCAGTATATTTTCAATTATTAGTTTATGTCTCTCTGATCTTTCCAGTCCGATATGCAACTTTTCACCAAGTCTTGCAGCGAGTGAACCAGTAATACTTCCTCTCATTTCGAGGAATCCAGGGATTAAAATAAATAAACCTGGCAGAAGTAAAAGTTTATCGACTTGAAAAACTAATAGAGAGCCAGCTACAAGAGCTCCTGTAACAGAGATAATTTCTGCAGTAAAAACTTCCTTAAAGTTTTCTGATATCAATAGGCTTTACCTCGAAAAGATTACTGTTACGTTATTTATAAATGTTCAATCGAGAACTTTTAACTTACCTTTTTTTGGTTCATATATATCGCCAGACTTTAGTAAGCCAATGATAACATTTTTTCCTTCTTCTTCGTCCAAACCTGATTTCGATATAACTTCTTCGAAAACAGCACCATCATTTCCAGACAGCGAACGTATTATGTCTAAAACTGTTTTAGATATATTTTGATCTGCTCGCTTTATCTCTTCCTCGGCTTTATCCTGAGAAATTTCTATTTTTATTTCTTGCTTTACTTCTGACTTTGGTTTTCCGAGTAAAAGTTTATGTACGACTACCCAATTTGGATCTTCTAAATTTCTTATTATTTCCGGTGCGAGATAAATCTCTTCGTTATATTCTTTTATTTTGCCGCCAAATCTTATGAGTTTACCAACAGCTGTATTTTCTATTTTTATTACATCTGGACCAAATGCTTTAACTCTTATAGTTTCGCTTCCGTCATCTAACGTAATAGAACCATAATTCCCGTCTTCGGAAACAAATTTGGAAACCACCGTGGCTACTAAATTTACTCTCGAAACGTGCTGTCCATCTACAACTATGTAGCTCGGATCCCATCCCGATCCCTTTATCACTTCTCGCGTTATTATATCATTTATCCAAATTCCTTTACTCGGCAGTCTTTTTTTCGTTTGTAATGTTACCATTAACCCATCCTCCCTATTGAACCTGGGCGAGGTTCATATATGTCTCCCCGCGATTTTAATTGGTCTAATACCGATTCAACTTTATCTCTTTCTATTCCTTCATTTGCTGCTTCCTGCAGCAATTCATTAACGCTTATTATTACTTTTCCTGTCTTTTTTATTAAATCATCTATTAATCTTTTCACTATCCCAATCGGGCTTCTTTGCAATGCTGTTATTCCTGTCGCAACCCTATCTATATCGAATCTTCCTGTTTCACTATCATATGCAACTTCTTTTAGCGAAGTTCTGAGTATATCTACGGCGCGTATAGCGTCCTCTCTCGTTACTTCCTTCGACAATCGAATTTTTGCAGACGCCTCCGACAATCTTACTAATGCTTCTAGTTGTCTTGCGGAAATAGGAATAGGTTTTACATCACCTTCCAAACCAATAACAGTAGAACGCAAATCGACATAAAATTTTTGTATTTCTTCGCTAGCGCCGTCTGTTAAAACAGGAGAGCAGGTTTGCTTCGCATAAGCAATATATTGTCTTAATAATTTTTGACTAATATCTTGGCTTGTGCTTACATCTGCTTTTTTTGCTAATCTCAGTATGTGAGAAGCTATTCTTATATCATTATCTTTGCTAGGTATATCTTGAACTGTGAAAATTAAATCAAATCTGTTAATTAATGCTGGAGGTAATTGGATTTGTTGCGGTATTGGATTAAAACTATTAAATCTACCAAATTTTGGATTTGCCGCTGCTAATACGGAAGTTTCTGCGCGAAGAGTTGCGTGAATATTTGCCTTTGCAATTGTAATAGTTTGCTGTTCGAGAGCTTCGTGCATTGCGCTAGTATCTTCTTGACTCATTTTGTCCAGCTCATCGAGCATAGCTATACCTTTATTACAAAGAACTAATGCTCCGGCTTCCAAAGCCCATCCGCGCATAAATTCATCTCTTACTACTGTTGCAGTTAAACCAGCCGCGGTAGAGCCTTTTCCCGCCATATACCTTGCTTTCGGTGCTAAATATGAGACATACTTTAGCAACTGCGATTTGCCGCTGCCCGGATCGCCTACTATGAAAACATGTATATCTCCTCTCGTGACAGTTTTATCGTCTCTAATTTTTTTAACGCCTCCGAATAATTGCAAGACGATTGCCTCCTTTATTTTTCTGTATCCATATATGGAAGGCGCAATTGAATCAATTAATCTTTCATATATATCGGAACGGCTGGCAAGCTCTTTGATTTTTTTCTCTTCTTCTGTTGTAACTTCAAGATTTATGAAATCTTCCTGCTGTGCTTCTACGCTATTGCATTCTATTGCTAAATCATACGTCGTACTTTGTCCGCCAGTTTTAAGCGGTATTGGAATTTCATTTACAACACCGACAACAGTAATTCTATTTCCAGGATATCTTTTTGATTCCAAACCTGGAGCGAGTAAATCTCCTTCTAAGAAAACTGAAATCTTTTTCGGCTGTTCGCCGCCCGCTAACATTTCTGGAATTTCTTCTATTACTAAGCGCTGAACATCGACCATTTTTCGTTCAAGCATTTTGAATCTCCCCTTTCTGCCGCACTGGCATGACATAGGTTCTCTTAATTTTGAAGTATTTTGTTCAATTAACATCGTAGCTGCGCAGGCTGGACATTGAAATGTTGCAGAAATTACTTTTGGTCTGACATCTGAAGATTGGCGTATCAAACCTTCGGTTGAAATTAATTTGCTAATATGATTGCTTCTTATACTTCCGATAACAACTGTTGCAGATTTAGGCAAATTCACAAACCTAGCACAAATCGATGTTCGCATTTGTGACAAATCAAATTGCTTTATTGCATCTTCTGCCGCACTCTTCACATCTTGAAATTCATCTATTAATTTATCAGCTAAATCCAAATCAAATTTAGCTAAAACATTATAGTCTATTAACAAATAGCCTTTATCTTTTCTTATACTATTGAGTAAATCTTCGTAATAATATCTATCAATAAATCTTCGGAATTTCTCCGTCAGCTGCTCGGTGAATGTCTGGACCTCCATAGAAAAAATAAAGTGGTGAAAAACATATAAAATGATTTGTATTCCAATCATTATATTGCTATAGTGAAGGAAAAGCTTTTTGAATACGTCTTTACTTTGCTGACATATGACAGTATCTGGTCAAAGAAATAAAAGTATGGACGACCTTCTAGGCGATATAGATCCACGCGTGATAACTATAACTCGTGACTTTCTCGCAGAACAAACTATTACGAATCCAAATGTACAATTTGTACGCAGAAAAACAGATATTGTTAACGGAAATAAAAAAGGATACGCTATAACAGGTATACTTTTAGAACGTACTAAAAATGGACCAAAGCCGCTACTTTCTGGCAGAATAGATATATACAGTCCAGCAGATTATGATATTTTTATTGCTTGCATAGATAAATCTTATATCTCTCAAGCTCGGGCTCTTAGAGACAAATTAAAAGACGAACTTTACAAATGACGGCTCGTTTCTGGGAAATAGATTTCGCAAGAGGCTTAGCAGTAATTGGTATGATAATTTTCCACGCACTTTGGCAGCTTAATTATTTCAGTTACACTACACTTAGCCTTTATTCTGGCTGGCTAGGATTATTTCAGAAAACAATTGCAATTACATTTTTACTTCTAGCAGGAATTGGTTTAACATTAAGTGCTAACAGAAGAGACGATTATAACTCGTGGTTTGTGAAACGCGGATTATTTATTTTCGGACTTGGAATGTTAATTACCACATTTACATTCCTATTTTTTAGAGAGGGTTTAATTTTCTTTGGTGTTTTGCATCTAATAGGTGCAAGTATTATTTTAGCAATTCCGTTTGCAAAACATATTTACGCCAGCATAATATCTGGATTGATTGTAATCGCTGCCGGAGTTTATCTCCAAACTTTAACATTTGACTTTCCTTATCTTCTTTGGCTTGGTTTTTTTTACCCAGTAACAACGTTTGATTACTATCCGCTATTACCTTGGTTCGGAGTAATTTTAATCGGAATTGCATTTGGAAACGTACTTTATAAAAACGGCAAAAGAATACGTGAATTAAATAATTACGATAATGTTATATCAAAATTAGGAAAATATTCTTTATTAATATATTTTATTCATCAGCCAATCTTATTCGGATTGCTGATGTTGTTGCCTTACATTAAGTAAGATACAACAACAAGAATGCCAATACCGAGCAGTAGCCATAATAAACTATCCTGCGGGGCACTCTTTGAGAATATAACACGTGCCCATGAAGTACTCCTCCTTGAAGTTTTCGATCTTCTTCGTCGTGCCATTTTGTGGTACAGTTTGCTATACTATATAAATTTATTCTTTCTCATAAATCAATGAAAGATTACAAAAATTATTACGAAAGCGAAGAATATTTAGAAAAATTAAAGAAAAGACAAAATTTAATTAAAATAGCTGGATTAATTTCAATAATTTTAATTGTGGTTTATATTTTTCCAAGAGATATACTTGCAGGACAAATAGAAAGTAAAAAATTAAGTGAAGATTTAACAATTGATTTGGATGACGGAAAAATAATTTTTGGAAATAATACTTATGAGAGATTACTGCAAATGTATTTGGCTGAACAAGAACACGAAATAAAAGTTTGTCTGACTGGAATAAAACAAAACCATAATTATATCATAACGGATTTATACGAACCTGAGATTATTTCACAAAGTTTTTCACACGTAAGTGCCGAACATTGTAATTCTGAAACAATAATACCTTTGCATAGTCATCCATTTAAGCACTGCATCTTCTCTCAGCAAGATATAATGTCGTATGAGAAATTCACGGAAATAAATCCAGATGCAATTGCGGGTTTAATGTGCGAGCCTGACAGATTTACTTTCTACGGTTATTAAGAAAGTTTTCTATTTTTAATATGTCTGCAGTTGTTCCAAGATCAAGCCAGTAATCTTTTACTTGAACAACAACAACATTTTCTTTCTGTGCAAGCAAAGTTAATGCATCTGTCAGTTCATACTCTCCTCTTGGCGATAACTTTATTTGTGCTAAATAATTGTAAATCTCTGGCGTAAATTTATACAAGCCAGTATTAATTAAATCGCCGACAAATTCCTTTGGCTTCTCGTGAATTCTTATTAGCTTTCCATCCTTCGCTGCAAGAACTCCGTATTTCTCCGGATTTGCAACCCTCAACCCCGAAATTGCCTGTTTGTGTTTTGCTATTTCTTTAATATCATCTGCGCTCCAAAGATTGTCTCCGCCTAAAACAATAAATTCATCATTTTTTGTAAATGATTTTGCTAAGCTTACTGCTTGTCCTGTTCCTTTTGGCTCTGGCTGCTCGATTAAATTTGCTTCAATATTGTATTCTTTCAAAAAGTCTGCAATCTTTTCTTTCATATAGCTTACAATCAAACAAATATCAGTAATACCTGCCTGATGCAAATTATTAATCACATATAACAGAAAGGGTTTGCCATTAACTTTGATAAGAACTTTAGGAATATTTTCAGTCAGAGGCAGCATTCGTGCGCCTTTACCAGCGGCCATAATTACAGCTTTCATAAAATAAGTTTAATACAAAGCAATTTAACTTCTGCTACTACGCGTAATGATCGCTGTTCTTCGGAATACTATTCGCTTCGGTTATATTTTTACGATATTCATCAAATTTTTCTGTCGAATCGCTAGTTTTTCCTTTCTCTAATAATTTTTTAAAAATCCATAGAGAGTTTAGAACTACAGTATATACGCCAAAATGTCCTGGATTTTCTCCAATTGAATCTCCATAACAAGGTAAGGATGTACCTCTACAAAACGCTACATAAAATTCTTGGTAATCTTTATCTACAATTACTTCTGCTCTGCTACATTCCATATACAGCTTTTTCATAAGATCTTCATTTTTTTGTCCTGTCGCTACATCACGAATGTTACGGAATTCTATTATTTTTTTATTTAGTTCTACAGCAAGTGGGTTAGTTCTATTATAATATTGGTTTACTGTACCGAAACTATCTAATATATAATTAACATCATTTAGTAAATTATCCTTAAGAGTCTTAGTATCTGTACCTGTAATTCTTTTCTCTAAATCTATCCAGGATTCTACCATACGCTTAGGTAAAATATTGCCTTAAAAGGCTTCTTGAACAGCGATTATTACTTAAATTCAGATATCTTATTTCAAATATGTCAATTTATGATAAAATAGGCATCGAACTTAAGCTAAGAGGTTACAGTAGAAATACTATAAAAGCTTACAATTTTCATCTTGAAAAGTTTTTTACATTCATTAATAAAACTCCAGAAGATGTTACATCTGATGATGCAAGAGCTTTTCTTGCGCATTTAGTTGATGATGAAAATTCGCAAAGAGTTTCAATCAAAAGTATGGCTCTTGCTAAGGCATCAATTCGTTTCTTATTCAAGGAAGTACTTAGGAAAACAGTTGATCTTCCAGAAGGAATACAAATACCAAAAAAAATTCCTGTTGTTTTGAGCAAAGAAGAAGTTACAAAATTAATTGATTCCGCTGAAAATAAAAAACATAAACTTATGATTGAATTCCTGTACTCTTCCGGTTTAAGAGTTAGCGAAGCTGTAAAAATAAAATCTGGTGATTTGGAATTAGACGCTGGAATCGGATGGGTGAGAAGCGGAAAAGGATCAAAAGACAGATTCTTTTTGATATCAAAAAAATTAAAACCAAAATTAGAATTACAAATGAAAAATCTAAAGCCCAGCGAACCATTATTTTTCGGGCGAACCGGAACTCTAACAGTTAGAGCAGTCCAGTCTATTATTTCAAAAGCTAGTGAAAAAGCTGGTTTGAGAAAAAAGGTTTCTCCGCATACATTACGCCATAGTTTTGCAACGCATTTATTAGAAAATGGAGTAGACATTAGAAAAATACAAGAGCTTCTTGGACACGCCGACCTATCTACTACACAAAGATATACACAAGTCAGTGCAGCAGAACTTAAAAAGATTCAAAGTCCGCTAGACAGCTTATGAAATACTTAGAAGGCGAAGAAAAACATACTGCGATAATTTATACGCGTGCGGCATTCTTAGAAGTTATAAATTCCGTTTGTGCAAAATCTAAACGCGGCGTAGTTATTGTAAAAGACGATAAAATAATAGGTAAAGGC
>Ga0208957_1000319_pt1 | contig 42195 bp, 71 predicted proteins | sample RifOxyA1_FD_184029 | JGI IMG/M metagenome (GOLD analysis project Ga0208957, IMG submission 184029) | Groundwater microbial communities from Rifle, Colorado - Rifle Oxygen_injection A1 (SPAdes) | ecosystem: Environmental > Aquatic > Deep subsurface > Groundwater | place: Rifle, Colorado, United... | reverse complement strand
CCAGTAGCTCCGCTACCCCCTCCACCCCCCAAAACAAAGGTAGTCAAATCAGCCGTACCCGCAACTATACCGCCAGTGGAAAAGGGGACACTGCTCCTAAGTCCATCTGAACCAGCCGTCCCAAGGCCACCTCCCGCACCACCACCTCCCGCCGTTTGGCCACCACCACCACCGTTGTCGTTATTAGAGATTGATGTGGTATTTGCGGCACCAACTGTTCCTTCTCCCTGTTTGCCGCCAGTACTCACACCAGTAACCGAGGAACCACCCAAAAAGCCTTTCCCGGAAGCACTTATCGTTCCCGTAACAGTAAGGGTGCCAGAACATTTAAAGACTAAAATTCCGCCGACATCGCCATCCCAGGCCTTAGCTGACCAGGTTTTTCCAGAGTCAATAGTTATAGAAGTATATTCAGGAATAACGATAACCTGGGCCTGTGATGCCCCAGAATCGGTATAAGTGTTGGTGAGAGCATTGACTGTAGTAATTGTCCCAGCCGTATAGCTAGAAATCTCGTTCTCTTCCCATGCCCCCACTCCTGTACCCCTCATCTGGATAATCAGAATCTTTTGCGCAGCCGCAAAAGAGGCATTGGTAGCAGACAGGGAAAAAGTCGCAGCAGTCCCAGAACAAGAAGCGTCAGTGGGGCTTTGAGTTGTATCTGAACTGATAGTTAAAGCCCCGGTATCTCCATCCCCGAATATTCCAGCTACAGCAGACAGTTGAAACAAATAACTGCGAGCGTTGCCATTTTTATTAAACTTACTGATTAAAGCCTGGGAAGTATTAACCGCAGGGAGAGAGGTTAGCTTAAAGTATCCTTCAAGAGTTATGTCATCAGTGATACTCAAAGAGGCAGAGTCAGCAGCGGTAGCATACTGGGTAGTGCCATTAAGAGATAAAGAATGGGTGTTAAGAGGCACTCCACCCTCTGCTCCCAAAAAGTCATCAGCAAAGTTGGGGGTTCCCGACATTGGCCCATATCGACCAATTACTTTATCTGAAGGATAATAAAGATAACCATCTTCTCCAAAGTACCTCAAACCATTACCAGAAGAACTAGCCACTGTCCGTAAATCGCTCCATACATCAGCACTGGTTTTCTTGTAAATATGCCCGGCATTGCCATAGGCGTACATATCGGTAGAGTACCGTTCCCCTACCATAGGCAAATCTACCACCACGCTCCCGGATGATTTAGTAGTCCGGGGAAGAATGGTTAGCTTGGTAGGATCGCTCCGGTAATCAACTGACCTGGCCCACAAGTATTGAGAGGTCAACCCCTCTTTTTCCGAGTCACTTATTCCCGCAAATCTTTTAACTTCAAGAAATTTTACTGCCATGTTTGATACCTTTCACGCCATCGACTCCGGGTACTCATTAGGATTTATCACCCCGTGGCGATGGAGGTTAAACTGGTCTTTGAGTACCCCAGAACTGCTCCGGTTGCTCCAATCGGCCACCGACTCTTTTAAGCCATCTTTGTACTCTGTCTTGTACATATTAGCCATTGATCGGTTCTTGCGGAACAAAAAGTATTTCCACAAGGCAAAGTAAACTGGCAACATCTGGGTTTCGTCATCTGGCAGATTGGGCATTTCCCCAATGGTATAGGCTGATGTTCCAGCCGAGATAGCCGAACCCAAGTACTTCTCTTCCAGGGTAATTGTAGTAGCGGTGCCGTAAGCCCCAATCTTGTACCACTCCCCATCGTCATTGACCTTGAAAGACCGCCCCACCATAGCGGCAGTGAAGGTGCTACTGGCGGCGGTAACCGCAGTCCCACCATTAGCCAGGGTGGTAATTGTACCAGTTGTGTAATCATCAGCCGATAAGTCTTTACTGACAGATCGGTAAATCATTGTCCCCGTACTGGCCGAAGAAGGGATAGGGAACAACTCAACCCGGTCTGCCCTGATAAAACAGTGGCTTAAGAAATTGCTGGTAGAGCTGGTAGTGGTAGAGTTCATCTTGCGCCATAGCTCATCATCCTGGATCAGGGTAGCCCAATATTGAGTAGAACCTACGGTCACATAAAGGTCAGTCAAAGAGGCAAAGTCGGGAAAAAGCCGATACGACTGGTTAGAAGTCCCAGAAATAGCATCAGTAACAGTAGTGAGAGTCCGGATCTTCTCGGTAAAATAAATTCCCAGTTTTTTCTCAACCTTGTGATAGCCAATATTAGTCAACCTCTTAAGTAAGTCCAGATTATCGGAGTCACTGTCCGAAGCCAGGTCTTGAGCCATTTCATACATCGATTGCCAGGATTGCATTAAGCCTCCTTAAACCAATAAAAACCTACGCCTGGTAGGTTTTCTTAACCTTATTGCCCTAATTATAGCAGAACCTAACTCAACTCTTGAAATTTCTTTGTTGCTGCTTCAATCGCCTGATCCCGGCTCCGGCCAGCTACATAACTGTATTTCTTGGGTTTAGTTTCTCCCCCGCTCGATCCACCACCAGTACCAACCCGGGAAGCTGTCTTGCGCCTGGTATCTTCCTCTTCACTTTCTCCTTCTTCTTCCTCTTCTTTTTCTCCCTCCTCCTTGGTTTTAGGCTTGCTTCCTTTAAGAGCCTTAAAGATATCGTAGGCTTCTTTCATGTTAGTCACCCCGCTATACTTGATCCCAATCTGAGCCAACTCCCGGTCAAACTCGGTTCTCTCTTTACTTCCCTTCTCTGGAATAGACTCGCCACCCTTGCGTAAATCTTCAATCTCTTGGTCAAAGCCCTCGTTAATCTTGTTAAGCTCCTCGGTCTGTTTAGACTTCTGGGCCTGGGTCATCTCTTGCCACCGCTCGGTTACTTTAGGAAAAAATGCTTGGGCAAACTCTTCCCAGTCTTTTGGCTTCCACTCCTTATCAAAGAAAGGCTTGTCAAATGTGGTTTCTTCCTCTTCTTCCTCTTCCTTAACTGGCTTATCCTTAGTTGCCTCGGCCACTTTACCAGCAATATAGGTATCAAGCTCTTCCTGGGTCTTAAAACCAAATTTAAACTCTGGCTCTTCTTTTTTCTCTTCTAAAACATCTTTAAAGGTTTCCTTCTCCTCATCAGTCAAATCATCAGTATGGTCACGCAAAGCCTGCTTGTCCTCGTCGGTCAATTCTTCCAATTCTTTTAATCTGATATCGTCAAATTCTTCGCTCATGCTACTCCTCTAATAAAGGGAAATCGAGTTCGGTAACCAGCTTTTTAACAGGCATGGAATCATATAGCTTCCTGACTTTATCAGTTAATTCGATCTTCAAAGTATTAACAGCATAATCATACAATTGCTCCCGATTAGGAAGCTGAATTGTCTCAGGCTCATCTAGGTTAACATTAACTGGCGGGACAACTTCAGTCTTGCCTTGTGGCACAGGATTTACCATAGTATCACTCTTGGCATCAACTTTACTTAGCCCCTCAAACTTCTCCTCCTCTTTGGCTGGCTCATCCTCCCCCGCTGGAGGGAGTTTATCAACTTCGGCTGGGGTAACTACCTCTTTCTTGGCCGCTTCCCGGCGTTTCTTTAAGATAGCTTCCAGTTCAGACGGCACATTAAGTTGCTCTACCCGTTCTTTGGTGCGTTCGGCTTCACTAACCTGGGGTTGTTGCTGAAAACTCTCCTCATCAATAACAATCTGTGAGGCTAATTGCTCCCTCATTACTTGGTTGTTAGTCTTCATTTCCCGATCATTTAGTACCTGGTCGATTAAATGTTTAACGGCGTGTTCGGCCAAGAACCGAGGAAAGCGCTTAACTTGCCCCGCAGGAATGGTGTAGGGATAATTCCCAGAAGCCCGGTCATACTCAAAGGTAAAGTCGTGGGTGCTAATATTCTTGATGGTAACGATGTCGTGGGGGCTAGACATTACTTCTTGCCTTTCTTTGGTGGCTTGATAGCCTTCTTGGAAGGAACAACATCAGTTACTGATAGCTGGGGAATAATCCCCCCCGTAGTGTATTTTAAAGTAGCTCCCAGATTATACTGATAGCGTTCTTTAAGCTCATTAAGTTCTTCAAGAAATTGGTTCAATTTCTGGTTATTTTGGGGAGATGCAGTTGGAGTAAATTCCATAGGTTTTCTTAACCTTCTGAGATAATTTTATTACAGATAAATTAAATTGTCAATACTAATTACCCAATTCCCATTAAAGGCAAAGTATATCTTTTTATATTTGCTCCTGCTGGCGGTTGTACTGCGATAGCCGAAGATACATAAGGAGCAGCAGCAGATAAATCATATTGCGCAACACCGCTTGCCCCAGCCGATGCTAGGGTTTTGTAAATCACATTCAAATCAAGCCCTGATACATCAACGTGTTCCCGTTGTGTCCATCCAGAAGGAAGCGAAGTTATAGTTTTTGATTGATCCCAGTTGACCCCGCCAATAATAAGACAATTGTCAACCGAAGTTGTAATTGAAGGAATTTTAGCTTCTGTTGAATCATCAAAGGCGGTAATTGAAGAAATATCAAACGGATCTCCACTTTGGAATCCATCTATACGAAGCATCACTGCACCTGTTAAGTTGTCAGAATCAATGTCTATTGTATAATTTGCGGGTTCAGATGCAGCAATCCTATATAAAACGGTGTGGTCTACTCCTGCATTTGAAGCATGAGAACGAGTATCTACTAAAAGCACTGTCCAACCTGTTACTGTATAGGTGTGATCCTCGCTTGCAGCCATATCGCCACCTATAAATAAAAGAAGTAAATCACCATCAACCGTTCCCGTTGGAACAGTTATCGTGCCATCTCCAGATGACCAGTTGGTTTTAGTTGAAGTTTGGATTGCTACTGCCATGATTAAGCGTATCCTAAATTAACGATTAAAGCATTTGCGGCTGGTGCTCCCGCATCGTTGTCTGCCACGCCCGTTGTGCCAGCAATAGTTATAGCTGTGCCAAATGCAATTCCATTAGGAATAGAAAGCGTAAAACCCGCTCCATCAGAATCAGCGTTAGCAGGAACAGGGAAAGTAAGATCTGGTACTGTTGTGCCTACGGTTACGTTAGCGGCAGTAGCGTTATAGAACTTCAAATATATAACACCAGTGGTAACGTTGACAGCATGAATCCAATAAACTTGCCCAGCAGTTGCCTTTATTTGATCCTCCGTTTCGTCAACATCGATATTTTTGTAAAGGGTACTGCCTCCCGAAGTCCTGGCGCCACTAAGACCAACATCCCCGATTAGATTTGACCCCGCCGAAATTGACGTTACATCAACATCCCCTATATCTACTCCTGAGTTAGCAGCCAATTTACCAATAGCATTAGTCCCTGCTGGAATAGCCGAGGCCAAGTCTACATTCCCGATATTATTATCTCCAGCCGCAATTGAAAGAATATCTACATCTCCGATATCAACTCCAGTATTGGCTGCCAATTTTCCTATCGCATTCGTTCCTGCGGGAAGCGCATTTGCGATGGCGGTTACAGAAGTGACGGTTGAAACTGTTGTTACCGTAGCAAGAGTTTGAGCCGCCGCAATGGTGATCGCTGGCAAAGTCAATACATCCACATCTCCTATATCCACGCCACTGTTCGCAGCCAACTTGCCGATAGCGGCTGTTCCAGCAGGAAGGGAACCAACAATATCTACCTGTAGCTCCGATCCCGCCAGAGCAGCATCTAGGGCGTCATCACGAACCCACAACGCCCCGTTTGCATCCACTCGAAGCTGAACATTATCTCCTTCAATGGGGGTTAGAGCCGAAAGTGCGTCGTCTCTCGTCGCAAGAGCTAGAACTCCTGTATCAGTCGCCCCCGTTACCGTGTCAATCGCCTTGCCGAGATTTGTGGCTCCAGTACCAGGGATAATCGAAGTTACGTCCACGTCGCCAATATCTATGCCACTGTTAGCAGCCAATTTCCCTATGGCTGCCGACCCTGTTTGCAAAGTAGCCTGAGTGGCAAATGTTCCTGCGTTTGTAACATCATGAGATGGGACAGATGCCAACGATACGGGTTGGGTGGTCTGCCAAAAAGTTCCAGTAACCGCCACCGATTCACTATCTAAAGTAACTATCAAGTCATTAGAAGTTACTTTCTGCTGTAATTGCGCTCCCTGAGAACCATAAACAACCCCAAGAAGTCTAGTTGCCTCATCGGAAACATCTACCCCTACCGTGGCGGCAATTGATACTGGTTGAGTGGCCTGCCAGAATGTCCCTGTTACGGCAACGCTTTCACTATCCAGAGTTACTTTTACATCCGCAGTTTGCCCCGCTCCGCCAGTAACAGTCACCACATCAGTAGAAGTCAAATCTCTAATGTCCAAGTTAGTCGCCGTGACCGTGGTAGTTGGCATAGTGATAACATCAACCTGCATCTCGCTTCCAGAAATAGCATTGTCAATCAATTCCACCGCCGTCTTAATGGCAGCGGTATTGGCATCTAAAACATGAAGTCTGCCATTGGCATCGGTTATAAGGGGAGCATAATCACCATCAGTCCCAGCTAGTTGAGTGGCAGTATCTTGGCGAACCGACAGAACAAAAACCCCGCTATCCCCACTAGCATGAGCGCTGTCCTCTGCTTCAGTCCCGCCAATGGTGGCATCAACCTTAAGTCTCTTGGTGGTAGGATCAAGCCGGAGAGCGGTAATGTATAAATTAGCGTCATCGGTGACACCCCCACTCACAGTCACCCGGTTGGTATCACGCTTGAACCTTTCATTACTCATAAGCTAAATTATACCACCCCTAGATATGATTTCCTTGTAAGCCCGGCCCAAAGTTTGCTCCCTATCCTCAAGCCACTTTTCTTTTTGGTCAAGTTTGTCTGCTTGCTTCTTGAGATATAACCTGTCGCTGTCCAGAGACTTCTTTATCCTAGCCAAAGCCCCCGTTTGCTTAAGAAGCCCAGCCTGCTGACTGGATATTGACTCTTCTAGGCTAGAAGCCTTGGTTTCAGCATCTTTTAGCCTCTTTTTAGCAACCTTAAGTTTGTCTTCGGCCAATACCAGCCACCTACCAGCCGTCCCGGCCATCTTTTCCGCTAGTTTTCCCTTCTCCCCTACATCTATGTACCCCTGCTTCAAATCGGCCTCTTGTCGGGCCTGTAGCGAGGCCGTAGCCTCGGTAATTTCGGCTAATTGGGTGTAATATTCGGCAAACCCGGCCCAAAAGTCCTCTTCTTTGGCTACAACCACTACTCGTTGTTGCAATTTCTTAGCCTCATCCTGGATATCCAAAGACATAGCCCGGGATAAGCTGGCCAAGAAGTTAATTCTCTCTTCTCCAAAAGCATCTAACCCTTTAACAAAAGATTCTTTCTTGTCTTTCAAGATGCCAAACACCCTGGTAATCTCGGCCACCTGCTTAAGCAAAATAGTCTTCTGAATTTTCAGCCTCTTAACTTCGGTATCAGACTTAAGCCGATCCTTGGTCAGCTCCAAGCTTTGGTTAAGTTGCTCAATTTCCTTTAAAAGAGAGTCTCTTTGGTTGGTGGCCAGAACAATCTCTCCTCGTAACTCCCCCAACTTGATCTGTTCTATATCCTGGGGAGATTTGCTAGATAAATTCTGCTGAGAGGATTCTTCTGGCCTTAAATTAGAAAGATTAAATGAACCTGGCACATTAGGTTGTAGTAGCAACTATAGACGAGCTACTCCCAATGGGTCTGTACTGGCAATAAAAGTCCAAAACTCCAGTCTCCACATCAGCTGTAGCCACGGTCAAAATAATGTCGTTACCATTAAGTAAATAAACTGGAAGATTGTCTATAGCAGCCTGCTCTTCTCCAATAATAATATAGGTAGCATTGGCCGCATCATTGACCCATATTTGATCTGCGTCAATCTGGGTAGCCGTTTCCACTGGTAAAAATATCGCCGTATCACCTGAAATCCCGACTGAAATAGTAGCCGTAGCCCCAGTTAATAAAGTCGTACACACCGCCATTAGTCTGGCCTGAACCAAACCAGTAACAGTATAAATAGCCGCTCCATCCAAAGCTCCGGCATCATTTCCCCAAGCATCGGCTGTAGCCCCAGCGAAAGTAATAGTCCTTTTGACTGTACACGGGAATTCTCCCCCAAAGGCTGTCCTATTTACGTCTCTGTCTGCCTGAACGGAATATTTCATTAAGATTATTATATCACTTCTTTAAGGCTGTGGAACCAAAATGTAACCCCACTCAATATGCCCCTCACCTAGACAAATTGGGCAATCAATCATTTCTCCTGTTCCACCATGCTTCACCAGTTTGAAGCCGCTACAGTTATAACAAATAATGAAAATCTTTTGCTTCTGTGCTGGCATTTATTATTAAGATACCACCGGATTGATTGCGATACCGATAACATTGGTCGTATTGGTATAACCCTGAATATAAATACGACCACTGGCCGTTGCCTCCCAATCGGTGATCCCACCCATCATGCAGCAATTGCCAGTTAGAAGAACATGACCCGTAGCAGTTTGGGCAGATAAATCCATGCAAGCTGTCATGGCCGTACCATTATTGCTAGAGAAAGAATAAAAATTGGTATCCTTAAATTCCACCCACCTATCAATAGCAGATGTCCCTGTAAACAATACATGAACGGGAGTAGCCGCATCAATGGCTGCCATCAGGCGGCAACCCTCAAAGACGTTCCTGGAAGCTGCATTTTCAAACTCAATCGTGGCATTAGCAGCACTTCTCATAATGGTATCCATTCCAAAAGTACAACCTCCAAAGTAGTTTTCCTGTCCGCCATCAAGGTTCAAAGCCCTCATTGCGGTGTCGTCACCCGTGGTAGCGTTAAGTGAACCCTTGAAATCAACCCCAAGGAAAGAGTTGTAGTCGCCCGTGATAGTTACTGGCTCATTGACATCTGCTGTTTGAGTAAAGGTCAGGTTCTTAAAAACACACCCATTCTCAGAAAGAGTAAATACCGTGCTGGCAGCCATCCCCACGCCCGCCCGGGCATCTTGCGCTGTTGGAGCGGCGCTTCCAAGAAGATGAGTAAATCTTTTGGCCCAAGTAATCGAGGCGGTTTCTGCGGTTCTTCCTGTTCCCCCGGATGGAGCGATTACTCCAACGTCATGATTGCCCGAAACAGCCGCAGCATAAAAGGCTGTAACAGTTTTAAAGGCATCATTTTGTCTCTTTCCTGCATTTGCGGTATCACTTCCTGAATTCGGATCAATATAAAATACCTCTCCTACATGGGGAAGTCCGAGCATCCCAGCAATGTTTTCCGGTGCCCATTCAAGGTTTCCGCCCCTAAATCCTGGATAGTATCTATCTGCTCTCATAATTATACCTTTCCGCTTCCTTTACATTCAGAGCATGACTTTTCTTCGTCAACAACTCCTGTGCCCCCACAGGTAGGACAAACTTTTTCTTCCTTTAGTTCTTTTACTTTATCTTTACTCATGTTACTAAAAAACCTCCAGTAAAGGAGGTATCCCTTTACGCTTCTAGCCTATAGCCAATGCACACCTTTCAGTAGCAAAGCGTTTATTTTGTTAATCTATCGTCCAGTGGACGAAACCCATAGTGCTGTCAGTTGATGCGACTTCCCGGCTCCATCCGATATTTGCTCCTGATGCGTCTGTTTCTGCCGCCGGTTTCACTGAACCTGCAACCGAAGCCGAGGGGACAATGCCCGTAACTCCATTGGAAGTGTTAGTCCCATCGTCAAACAAGGCTGCTCCATCACCACCGGATTGAACCCAACCGTAGTAGGAGTCAGTCATAGCGTAGAGAGCCGCTCCCACCGCTCCGCCGGTTTGGGTGGTGGCGGGGTATTGGATTACTCCATCGAAAGCGCTCTTCCTAACAGAAACCTGTGAAGAAGTGGTCAGGGCAATCTTAACCGCCCGGTCAACATAGAACTTGCAAGTACCCGTGGTTGAAGTCTGGACATCATGGCGCACAATCTTAAATACCTGGCCGATACCAGTCGAGGATTCTACCACCAAATCACCGTTCTCAAATTGGTTGGCTGTCACCGCAGTCCCACCTAAAGTCACGGGGATCATGGTGTCACCGATAGCCGCCGCCGCTTGAACCACCATTGACCGGAAGTTAGTAACCTCTGCCGCTTCCTGAAGCAGATTACCAGTTACTAAAGCAGAGGCACCAGCCTGGACATAGCGGAATTTCCTGCCAAACGGGTCAATATAAAGCTCACCCAGTTTGTGGAATTGAACAGATGTTTCGTCGTAGAGGTTTTGCAGCATTTCACTCATGGTTTTATTATACTCCTGTTATACCAGTTAACCTTCCCTGTCTCTTGGGGTTCCAAGAAACAAAGTTGCCTAATAGATAGATGTGGGCGACTTCACCATACTGGTTGATGGGCCTCATGAAACCAGTCCACTGGAAACCAACGCTTTCTGACGGAGCCTCGGAGTAAACCCCCTCAATCTCACCCTTGCCCAAAGAGATGGCCTTAAGATCAGGGTCATTCAACCCATACCATTGCAGGTAGTTCTCATTCAAGCCCCACAGGGTTTGAGAGGTTGACTTCTCATCTGCCACCCAAGGAATACCCCGATAGATCAAAGCCGTGTACCCAGCCACCCCAGCCAACTCCGCTCCACGGATGGGAGCCCTAGACCGGCGAGTTACCACCGGCATACCGGCAGCCTCATAAGAAGCCCGCTGGGTCGGGGTTAACAAGCTCTCATACAAATCCTGAACCGTCTCGTCTGAAACAAAGAAGGTGGGCCTCTGGCGCAGGGCCGAACCTGCAGACACAGCCGAGGTCAAGGTGGCCATCTTGTCCAAATCCAACGTTCCCCCAGAAGCGGTTCGAGTGCCCTGAAGCGTAGTATAAGTGGTACGGGAAAGTCCGCCAAGAGTTCCCACAGAAGTCCCGTCATCATCCAAAGCATCCAATCCCAGGAAATCCTTGCTGGAGTTACCAGTCCCATCGGCATAAAGCATGGTGCCGATGTCATCCAGGGCATCTTCTTGGGCCGACTCAACCTCAATGCTCACCAAGTTAATCACCTGGGCTGGGGTGCGGTTAACCGCCTTCTCTAGTCCAGGAATGGCCACCGGCATCTCGTAACCCCGGACATCATAAGCCATCATTACCCGAGTCTCAACGGTAGAAGTAGAGTGGGTATCCAATCCAGAGAACGATCCGCCCAAGGTACTCTTCTGGTATTTAAGCGGGCGCTTCAACTGCTCCCCAGACCACTTGTTGGCATTGGAGAGAAACCGGAAAGAAATAAAGTTATCGCCGAGGATAGTATCAACCGCCGAGGGAAGAATTTCGTCTTGGGTTACAGTAGTAAGTCGATTAGTAAATGTCATTTTTCACACAAAAAACCCACTTTTGGTGGGTTATGATTTAACCTTATGAGCCTAATAATAAATAGTACCGAAAACTTTGTCAATAGGGAGTTTCTCCCTACCTCAAGAAACTAAAGCGGTTAATGCCTGGGCAAGAGCCTTAACCGTGGGTTCAAACTCTTTATCCTCATCAAAATATTCGTTGTAAGCCGTAAACTGCAGGTTTTCTACCACCTCCCATTTGTCTTGCTTGTCCTTACGCTCCGACATCCGATCCTTTTCATCTAAAGCCGCCTTGACAATAGGGTTATCCTGGGGCAAAGCCTTAAGTCGGCGCTTAAGGACAGCTTTCCGTTTCCGCCGCTCCTCTTCAAAGTTGGAAGCTTCTGGCATATCGTGCATTGGCATAATTGTACTACGCTTTCATGTGCGCCCGCTTTTTCATCACCATCCGGTGCATCTCCTTTTTGCTCTTTCCGTGCCATTTCTCGCTCCCAGGCACACCTTTATTAACAGATTTGTAAAAGACTTCCTCGCCTCTCTTGCCATATTGCTTCTTCATGCTAGACATGACCTCCTTGCCCGATTTTGTAAGTGGCATAATTTATCACCCCCCAAACATACCCTTAAATTTATCTATCAGATTACCCCCACCCTGAGCTGGTTTAGCTGGAGCTGACTTGCCCCCCAAAGCCTGTTTGGATAGATTAACCGTATCCCGCAAATGCATTATATGGAGTTGCTTAACTTCTGGGTCAAGCTGTTGAAAAACCGGGGATCTGACAAACTGGTCGTAGGCGGCCAAATATTCCTTAGAGGCATCCTGCTTGCCTGGGACATTCTCCCCGGCGCTAATTCTCTGGATAGTAGCCATCGCATCCTGGTTGCCAGTTTCATCCCCCAATTCCAATACTTCTTTAATATACCGATCTGGCATCCACAAGAAGTAAATCAATCTCTTAGCCCACTCTTTGGGATTAGGCACGTGTAATTTCTCAAAGAATGAAAGCGGGTCAATCCGCCCACCCATCTTAGTCAGTTCCATAGCATCAGACTTGTCTTTGGTTTTGTCATCAGGCATCATCGAGCCAGCCTGGATATTGATCTCAACCCCATCCTCTATCTTGTCAGCCGAAAACTGGGCAAACACCGTCCCGCCGTCCGGGCCAGCGTACTTAACCATGTGCTCTTCTTTAGCAAAGACCTTGAAAAGCTGGGTTATCCCCTCATAAACCTGCACCGCACCCCGCTCAATGGCATCGGTTAAAGGCCGGGTTCTGCCCAGGTCTGCCCGCTGGGACAATACCTCCTGGCCCAGAGTTTTAGCCTCGGTCTTCTCTCCCCTGACAGGAGCGTGGGTTCCGAAAAGGTTATCAATCTCTGCCCGAGCGTCATATTTATCCTGAAGCACATAAGAAGGTAATGCCGCTGGAGCCACCCGGGCAAAAGCCTCCTGCACATTTCCCTTAACGATGATCTTCTGGCGAGGATCGCCAGTGTATTTTTCTATCTCTCCTGCGGAAATCATGTTAAGGTTAAATACCTCAGTAGCATTTACTTTGTCGGCATTCTCCACTATTTGCCGGCCCCGCTTCTCTAGCACATCCTGAAGCTTGGCGGTTTGCTCAGTCAAAGAAGTATTGTCGTAAACATACTGGCCATCGCTTAAGAAACGGAAGAATACATAGGGCTTGCGGGGAGCATCAAGATAGTTAGTCCCCTTACTATAATTATAGTAGGGATACGGCCCCGCCCCTAAAAGCAAGTCGTCAATTTTCCAACACACCGCCTCCTTGCGTTTACCTCCAAGGAAGTAAGTAAACCAAACCTCCCAGTAGTTAGCCTTAGTCCCCAACCTAACTGTTTCACCCGAATGCTGTAGCCCCGCTTTCTCTTTAATCTGCTCCTTCATGTTAGGAAACTTACTAATAAGCTCCCCAACCGTCACCCTCATTTTCTCACCAATAACCCTAATATCATCGGGGTCATCAGCCTCAGAAGCGATAACAATTTTATGAGGCCGAATACATTTAACGCTTATATCGCCAATAAAAGTACCGTCAGACTTGAGCCTGCCACCGTTATAGTCCCAACTCCATTTAATGATGCCGGTGCGGTAGCCCATCAACAAGTGCCTAGCAGCCATCTGCAAACCACCCTTAAGATTAGCCTTGTCTGCCTTTTTCTTTAAGACATTACCATAGCTCGTAGCCAATTCCCGGGAAGCATCGGTGTCCTGGCCTTCAGTTACGACTGGTTCGGGAATACGGGCCACCACATTTGATACCAAGGTTTCTATAGATAAGAAAATCCGGTTGTCCCGATAAAGCGGGTGCTGGTAAGGATAAGGTTCAAGGGAATGGCTAACCTCAAAGTTTTTGTTAAGCCACCTTTTCTCGTTAATTGCTCTAACATTTTTAAGATTAAGCTTCTTCTCCCACCATTGGTCAAAGGTGTCCATCTTCTCGCCAACGATGCGGGTAAGCTTCTCTTTAGTCAGCCCCAAAGCTAAATACTCTTCCTGTTCCTCAAACCCCTCACGCTGGGTAATATCGGTGGTCGTTAAGTTAGGAGATGCCATAGGTTAATTTTATCACAGCAGAACGAGCCGATATACATAGTTGCACCGGCCACACTTAATATCCGCCCGTGGTTCATGCTGGGGTACCGCCCCATCCAACAAAATTTCCAGTATATCCCCCTCATACTGAAATACCACCCAGGCGCAGTTGTTGCACCGGAAATTACGGACAAAGTTAACCGTATGACCCAAAATCACCCCAATCACTGCATGGGAATCATCATGAACCGCCTCTAGGGGAGAAAGTCGCTTATAAATATGAATCTTCACTGGCATACTGTTTTTTCTGCTCGGCCCGCTTGATTACCTGTTGTAAGTCCAAAGCCGGAACCGTGCCGTCTGGGTTAACCATCGGGTGTCGATGGCTTAGGCTTGGCCCCATTGGACTAATTATACCCCCCTGGCCAATAGTCTGCTCCAAAGCCAAACGCCAAAGAACGGTAGCGTGAAGATAGTGATCGGGCTTGTTCTCTATAGTCCGCCATCGGGGGCGCTTAATCCCATCCGGGGTTTCCACAATAGTCCGGTAAATCTGCTGGCACTGATAAATGTAATCTTCTAGTTCGGTTAAGCTCAAATTAAACATGATGTCCCGGGAGTTAATGTCAGCCACCACCGCATCGATAATCTTGGTGCGGTCAGATTTGATAATGTACCTCTTAAAATCCCAATTCACCGCCCCGACATCTTTTCTGTCTTGACGGTAGTAGTGGACAAACACCTTCCCGGGATACTTCTCGGCCAACTTAGCCGGGTGGGTCGGGTAGGGTAAAGAGTCAATCACCATCACCGCCCCGTACTGGTTCCTCATGTTTTCTATAGTCTGCCAGTCCTCGGTAGTCCCCACCTCAAAGATGCCATAGCGGTTACCGATAACATAGTGTTTAACCCGGCCATTGTCCACGCCGATGGCGACATTGGTTTTAGGATTGTAGCCCGGGCTCAAACATTTAATGATCGACTCCCGGGAAATGGCCGTGTCCTGGGACACGAAAGGCAAGCCCAGGGTGAAGTTGTGGAATATATCCTGATCGCCCTCGGAGTCCTCAATAATCTTTTCTGCCGAAATCCAGGGCACAAACATCTGCGAAATCCAGTAGCCAGAAATATCCGAGGTTTTCTTGTTCACCCACCGGCCGGAGGTTAAGTCATCCCGGCTCAACTCCCGCTTACACTTGGCGCAAATCCGTATCTGTTTGCGGAAATTGATATTCTCGGGAAACTTAAGGTACCAATCATAGTTACACCAGGAACACTTAACAAACCAGTGCTTCATATCCGATTTCTGCCATAACTCGTCCACCCCGGCCCCAGGGATGGTCGGGTTGGAGAACCGCCACTCCCAGCCCAGTTCCGGGCGCTCCCGCTTGGCATCATCAAGGCGACTTCGATAAGTTTTGATGACTTTCTGATTAGAGCGATCATATTCGTCATTGATCAAAATGTGGGCCGAGATAGAGATAGCCTCGGTTTGTTCATAGGTACCCCGATAATAGATAAACCGCCCCGCTACCTGCTTTAAGTGAACCGAGTCCACCCCCACCATCTGCTTAATAGCTGGATTACCAGCAATCAAAGGATCAACTTTAGGCACCACAAAATCTTTGGCGATGTTCCGGCTAGGGAAGGTATGAATGATATTGGCCCCGGCGTACTTAGCCAGGTGAAAAGAACGCAAAATAGCCAAGGTTGACCAGCCAATCTGGGCGCATTTTCTGACAGCCTGGCGCTCCGAATTATCCAGGTAAGGTTCAATCATGAAAGTATGGTTTTTAAACTCTATCGGGGAGCCATTCTCGTTGGCGATATTGTTGGCCATCAGCCAGGCGATGCTGTTAAAGGCACTTGCCTTGTCTAAATCCATGCTCATAAGGCTAATCTTAGCAGAGCTATAAAGGGAAGAAGTACCAGCCCGGCCAACTGGCCCAGGAAGAAAACCGTGGCTAGGATAGCCAGGGGGATAAATATGGCCGCTCCCAAAATTTTCCAAAAAATATCGGAAATGGATTGTTTAGTCATAATTTTTATAACTCCTTAAACCTTGCTTTTCTTCTAGCATTTTTCTTGCTTGTATAGAAACACCGCCAGCGAAAAAGACCTTCCCAAAAACCGGATGAGAAGCGATTCCACCTCTTGCTAAATCTTCCAATAAAAAACCTTCCTTAATTTTTTCTTCTATATACTTTCTTAATTTTGGCCGTTCTCTACGATAAAGTTTATGTTGCATGAAAATTCCCTTAGTTATTTGGCTTCACCTTGCACCCGCAAATATATCTATTCCCTACCCTCGTCCTGCCGTGGCGGGGACAGAGGCGGGGGGGTTTACGCTTCTTCATAATTTTGTAGTAATTCCCCTAAAATTCCCAACACCATTTCCGTACACCATAGTTCCTTTTCTAAAAAACCACCATTGTTTAATCCTTTGGATAGGATTAAGGTAATAATCCCACCTTAAATGCGACCCCATTATTATTGGTGAACCTAACTTATTCGCAATCCACTGCATAAACCTATCAAACCGTGGTTGGCGCATTAGATTAATAAAATCCCTGTTTTCCTTAAACCTAAGATCAAGGGTTTTACCATCTTTTCTAAGATAAATAGTTGCGGTAGTCACAGGTTCGTTCATCTAATCTCCCCATTTGGCGACGCTAACTTGCTGGTAATGCTTGTCGCATAATATCCCAGAGTAAAAAACCTCATCATTGCCAATAAAGAACTTGGGAGTATGGAAAAACTGGGTTCCCTCCTTCCGGCAAAAACCATACCCGAAATTCCTGATCTGACAGAAAGTAACAATAAGCCCGGGGTGGTTCTCCGCCTGGGGCGGGGTATTCCCTACCAACTTCGTCTGTTTCTGTCTATCTCGGTAAGCCCTGATTTTGCAAGCCCCAGTAGCAAAGATATTTCTGGTAAGGATAACTCCGCACCCGCACGAGCAAGGAAGCTGATAACTGGTAAACATAATCCCATTGTACCTTACGGGTACGGAAATTGCAACCATTGGGTACACCACCTCTGGTACTTTGGGGTACTAGGCCTGGGTTTCCTCGAGTACATTTTCAAATTTCTCCAAAAATCTGGGGCGGGGCGGGAGAAGGAACCTAAAACCCCGATGGCACCACCCAGGGGTGTACCCCCCCAACGAGGCGCTAAACGCCCCGGAACCAGGAATACACCCCAAAGGCCAATAAAGCCAATCACCAGGCTTAAACCAAGGCCACCACAAGCCCAAATTCGCACGATTATGAAGGCCAAGCACATAGTGTACCCCTCTGATCCAAGCCCAGAAACCCAGGCGATAGGAACACGAAGAAAACACCGGGCAAATGACCTATAGCATAGTACAACCAGGCGCACCAGAGGTGAACTGGGTCGCACAATCCACGTAGTACGACGTGGCACGAAGCCGAAGCTAAACCCGGCCCAAACTACCTCAAGACGGGGTGCGTAAATGAAGCTGGGTAAACATAGCCCCGCCAAGTCCCGGCCCACCGACCGGACAAGGAAAGACTAGTCATCCCATAGCGTCAACCAATCCTGACAACATTAAGCAAAGCACGGAAAGCCCCCGGCCCAAAGAAGGAACCGGGGGGTAGGCCAAACGCCTTAACCTTCCATGCGAGATTCGTCTACCTCTAAGAAATAACGGTCACCCCGCTTACTGGCCTTAAACACCCAATCACAACCACCGCTAGCCAAATCCAACAAGGAATAGATCAAGTCGGCATCAAGCGAAAACTTACTGCCATCCTCACCCCGAACAACCACATCGCCGTTAATAGAAACCCCACTTAAATCATCTATCGAAATGTGCCGAACTAGCTTAATTTGCTTAGACATTTAAATCACCCCCTTCCTTTTAAGCTCCCGTTCCCCGGCTCGTGGCCTCGCGGACACCAGCCGGGGCGCAAGGCTCAAGTCCGATCCCAACCTTTCAACTGGCTTTTAATATTAGCCAATTCAGCCCGATCCCATATCTTGAAAAACAAAGAGTGAATCGCCTCCTTAGCCTCCAAGAGCGAGGGGTCATTGCGACCAGCGTCATAAAGACCCAAAGCATCATGAGTATCCTTAAGAGAACTCAAAGCCGAAAGTAAATAATCAAGATTCAAAGCACCCATTTTTATCACCTCCCTTCTGACACTACCGCCATTTAACCATAGCCACAAACCATGTCAAGGGGATCATTAGTAAGACACATCAGCGTTAATTGGCATTCCCCCCCGAGTACACCAGAGGTGATTAACGCAATAGATCAACTAACACCCAATCCCCAGCACCCGTAAAGCACCGCCCCATATTAGCCTGATCCCGAACCACCACCGGCCGGATCAACCCGGCATCAGAGGCTACGCTCACCGTCTGATCCTCTCTAAAGAAATAGGTAGGAAAAGACTGCTGATAAACAGCAACCAAATCCCGGCGCAATTCACCCCGCCCGAAGGCTCGGCCAAACTGCCAGATCATATACAAAGCCAAAAGAAACACCAGGAAGCCAGCTCCAATCGCTCCCCAATCACGACGCTCATCCATAATATTCACCCCCTATCTAACCACAGACATAAGCAACAAGACAAAGAACATTGAAAGTAAAAACCAAAAGGCAATCTCAACAGATAAATCGTTCATGAAACCATGAAACCTTAACCCAGAGCCAGTGTCAACCCCCAGAAGTGGGCGACACATCAGGACTTTCAGGCAAAATCCCCCAAGTACGCAAGATAGATTCGTGGTAATCCACGAGTGCCGGAGTCAACTGGTGCCGCTGCCGATACACCATTAAACTAACCGCAATTTGTTCACCAATCTCTTCATCAGCCAAGGCCGCCTCCAGGCGCCGGCGATAACTGGCCAAGCCATCATGGTGACCATCATCGTGCTTGCCCACAATAAACTGCTCTTTAGCCATGAGCTAAATTATAACAGCCCCAAATTCAAACGATTGAAACCCTCAAGCACATAGTATACCCCTAAAATTGCTCCTGGCCAGGATCAACCCAGCCAGGAGCTAACCCTACTTCCACTTAGAGCAGTTAACAGCCGAGCCCCAAGCTTTGTTCAAAATCCGTTCAAAGTCGTAAATCTTCGCCGTCTGAAAGTCGACTTTATCATGGAGGGAACCAACTCGGCCAATCACAGCTTCTTCTCTCGCCTTTTGCTCCTGAGTAAATTTACCTAACCTTGAGTCTAGCCCCTTGACCACAGAATAGTGGATGGCAATATTTAAGGCTGTAACGACAATTGCCAAAACAATTATGCTCCTCATATTTTATCACCCCCTTTCTTGAACACTGGCGAGATTTAACCCTATCCCAGACTTCATGTCAAGCGGAGATTAGAGCGATGCGTGAAGCTAAATTTATCATTTCCCCCAAGTGGGCGGCAGGGAGCAGACGCTTGAAAGTGAGCCATGCCCCCGGCTAGTGTCCTGTGGGGAGAGGTGACGGGCTAAAGCCCTGAAGCCTAACCCACGCCTTCATACACCATTATGCCGCCTCCTTAGCCGTGATCTTAAGGAACTCCTTAAACTTCTCATTAAAATCCTCTCGCTCCTGCTTACCAAACATGAAGAAATTATACTGTTGGCCAGGCGCCTGGGTATTAGGGGCTTGAGTCCAACCCAGGAACTCGGACAAGCGATCAATGTAGGTCTTGCGCACCGCAAAATCAGGGTGAAGTTTGCTCCGGTTTTTACCCACCCTCACCATCCTGGTAGCATCAATCCCGTCCAAGTACCGCTCCATGAGCAAGGGTTGGAGATGCACCCCGAACCGGCGCTGGGCCAACTTATCCAATCCGGCTAGATAGATTTCTACCCCCCGGGATCTAAGCAAGACCCGGCTGGGTTCGTTAGTCCCAGACTTATAACCCGCCTCCTCCATCGCCCCCTTCAAGCTTTTAAACTTACCCGACAGAATATTGTCAACAGCCCTAATCTGTTTAGCCGTAGGCTTAACCTTGAGCTTAGAAGGCCAAACTGGTGTCTTCATGGGTTTAATAGGTGGGATCATTTAATGGCCTCCGTTCCTTCCGCCCCAAACTGGGCTGGTTCAATCATGCTTGCGCCATGTTCAATCGGGGTAGGAAGAATAGGCTTGGGGGGTGGTTCGGGCCTGTTCCGGTGAACCCCATCCCATCCTCCCATAGCCTTGATAATAGTGGGTTGGTTGACATGGAACAAGTTGGCAAAATACCGCACCGATGGTTTTCTCCCCTGGGGTGCACCATCCATAATCTGGCGCATCAATTCCACTTCCCGCTTAGTTAATTTCCTCTTATGTTTAGCCATTAGCCTATCTTAGCATCAGGCGTAAATAACCTGATCAGCCAAATACCCAGCCGAGTCAACTGCCAAGCTATCTGCCACCTGACCCAAATATAGCCTTTCCTAGCCCACCTGATGACATAATTGAGAGGAATAGGATAGTAGACCGAGTACCTATTAGCAGGCCTGTAGGCCACGCCATAGCCCCAGGGTGGCCTCAAGGCATCCCTCCCATCTAGAAAATGCAATCCGTTTCCCTCCCATTTAAAACCCATGATCCTCCTTGGATTTATTAGTTAATTTTATCATATTCTCCCTACATACCTAGCGGCTGGGGGCAAGGATTTGGAACAACCATTCGGTTGCGTTGTCACCTTGCAGTTAACTTCGGAGGCTCATCACCATTAGCTATTCAGTTTCACCCTTAAAGCCTAGCTGTGACTTCCTGCTTCCAGCGTCTACCTATTCCGCCACCCCAGCCAATAAGTATGTAAAGTTAAAGAGCTAAAAAATCTAATTCTGCTTTTAAAGAACAAAATTTGCCAAACCAATGAGGGTGCTTACCACAATGGCTACACACCAATTTTTCTCTCTTTCTAGGAACAATCTTGAGATTTGCTATTTGGTATAGACTTTTTAAGTTTATTTTCTGCATATAGGTTCTCCTTACTTGTGTTTGAAGTGGGATAAAAGCCAGTATTTCAGGTCATCATTACTAACCATTTTCTTTGGGTCAGTAATCCTATCTTCATTGAGCCATTGACGCACTAAACCAATGTTTTCCTCTATCTCCTTCAATACTTCTTCCCGCAACTTTCTGTCATATTCTTCATTTAAGTCCTTTCTCTGCCTAACTTTCTTTTCTGTTTCCTCCCGCATGGTATCAAGAGCGGTAGAGAGCCAAGACTTTATTGGTTCAAAATCATGGCAGGTCATTCTGCCATACTTATCTAAAAATCCAACCATATGAATATCCACCATTGTGTCAGTGCGGGTTGCGTCCTTGGGGTGTTCTTGCCTAAGAATAGTCGCAAACTTTCTCCTAAACTCTTTCAGTAGCCATTCTTTAGTAGCCTCTCTCGCTTTAGGTGGGGTCATAGACCTTCCATAAACTTATTTAACTTATCTGTCTTTGGTGTCTTTTTTACTTCATTCCATTTTTCGCCGGCTACTCTTTCATCAAAGCCTTTCATACCACCACAGTCAGCACAACCCTGATACATGTCTCCGAGAGTAAGGACGGTTGTTATCCGCTTACAATCACGACAACGATATTCTGTAGTCCTGCTCATACTATCTTTGGCCTTTCTGGTTCTTAAAAATAGCACTTGTGTGTCCTTTTTCAACTTCGTTATCTGTAAAATATGTCATAGGTATAAGTATTCCCATTCTGTCTGGAAGAAGTTCCCAAGACTTAACAAACTTCCTCATTCCTTCTACACTAACAGTAAAATCACCGTAAGGGTCTGGTTTTCCACCTTTATATTCTTCGCATAGCCAACCGTTAGTTGAAATCATCCTTGCGAGTTCGCTTAAATTAACTTTCATATCTCCTCCTTCCTACTGGTGTAGGGGGCTAAATTATTTTTAATAACTCTACATCATGGGCAATTTCTTGGTATGGGTGTAAATATGAAACTGATACTACCCTTCCCATAAGTAAGTCTGGGTTCAACCTATATTTTTTACCTTTCAGCGAAGCGTCAATAAATAAATCAACCCAGTGTAACTTTCCCTTTTCATCCTCACATCTATAGAAAGAACTTTGGTAATCATATCTCAATACTTTTAACTTCATCCTCTCCTCCTATTCTGGTTTTAGCTCCTGGGTAGTAATCTTATAGTTTTTACTTCCACCATGGGCAACTTTCCTTAGAAAAACCGCTATACTCATATTTTAACCCCCCACTCCTTCATCCTTTCCCTTATATCTTTGCCTCGTTGGTTGTAGCCTTCAAACTCTGTCTCCATCTGCTCCCACTTGGTAGGGTTAGGATTTTTCATGCTTTCCTCTCCCTCTTAATTGATTAACAAAATCATATAGCCTATATATTAGCCCACACTCACCCTTGTCGCAATCGTGTTTATTCACTACCCACCAGTCAATACTACTTTTAAGTTTCTTGGCTATTTTCTCCCGTTCTTTCTCCACCTCCGAGGCTATGGTGGTCATTGGCTTAGTCTTGGGCATATTCATTTTATTAAGGCTATATAAGTAGGTAAATATCCTTTACCGCCGCATTTATCACAAGTTTCCCATTCATCCCGACACCCAGAGGCGTATAATCTACGACAACTAGGATTGATACATATTCCGTCACTGTCATGGATGTAACCACAGTGAGTAGTTTTTTCTTTCATTGGCTTAGTCTGTTTTGGCATTAGCTTTCTCCTTTAGTTTATTAACCAATTCGTTGTGGGCATCTACTAACTCGTTTATCTTGGTAAACATCATCTTTACCAGTCCCTCCACCTTTTGGTAAGTTTTCCCCCTATACACAAAAGTAGGAATATCCTCAACCTTAATTCTCTCTATCTTCTTACTCATGCTACCTCACTTTCTGCCGACTTCTTCATATCCTCATATCGTTCAGACATTTCTTCTATTACTGGAGCCCAATAACCGCGGGTAATTTCAGCTGATAATTCAATAATTTCTGTTATTTTCATCTGGCCTCCTGCATAAAATCTTTAGCTGCTTGTTCTGTGTTAAACCATGTCTGCTGGTGTATTTCTTTACCCTTATCTCCAGTAGTAATCTTGGTAACTAACCAAGAATTGGCTTTTTTAACATAGCGAGGTAGTAAGATTTTGCTACTCATATCAAAACCCCAACTGCACTGGCTACTTCCCCCCTTGTAAGGTATTTCTTTTTATTCATTTGGCTCCTTCAAAAATAAGGGTTCCCCAGCGTCAATTTGCTTCATCTTGTCCCACATTAACTGCTGAAACTGGCCTGAAGTTTTGTTCATAGCATCAGCGCACAAGTCAAAAGTCCCGGAACAGCGGCTAACCCAACCCCTGACTTCATCCCGGTAATGGGCAAACCGACCACGATGAGTGCCCACGTAGTAGTCCTTAATCGCCTGGAGTACCACCGTCTTCAGGAGAGATTCGTATCCCTTACCCTCGCTAGATTTGGACAGATTAGACATAAGTAACTCCCCATTTAACCTTAGTGTCAGCCCATGTCAACCCCGAGAATACCCGATAACTAGATCTTGGCAAGTTCCTCTTCAACGCCGTAGTCTTTAACCAAGTGAGGATACCTCTTAAAAAACTGGTAATTAACCTTATTACCATCAAAAGGTTGCAATAAATCCGCCATATGATGGTCTCTCTGCTCCTGCACTCGATGCTGTCGGCTAATAGCGTAAAACTCCGGCGAGTGTCTAACTTTAATCCGCCCGTCCCGGGCTCGACATTTATCGCAAGGCAACACACCGAAGGTTGGGTCAATATTAGCTTTTTCATGGCAATCCTTTCGTGGACACTTCATTGTTCCTCCTTCGCTTTCTTGAGCCTCCCCTCGAGGCTGTAGTCTTTGGCTTGCTCTTCTTGGACTTTTGCCATGCCTGGGGTGGGGCTATCAATAATTCTTCCAAGCGGAGTATTCTCTTCCGATCCTTCTCTATTAACGAAACTATTCTTTCCACTACTTTGGATAATTGGAAAAGCTGAGTTTGGAGATTCACTAACTTTGATAAAGACATATTCTCCTTTTTCGTCAACGGCTAAAAAACCCAAGATTTTTAGCATAGGCTTCCGATGTGAGTTTGTCATACAACTCCTGGTAATCCTCTAGTGATCGTTTAATGCCCGCCCGAGCCCGGTGCTTAAGCTCGTTATACTTCTTCCTGCCAATTTTACCAACCACAAAATCCTCCCACTCCAAAGGCCGGGAAGTATACCAGCGGTGCCTTCCCCAAGTAAGGCAGACCGCATTGTCCAAATCCCACCGGGTGGCCAGGTAACCCCGGGGCATAATGTGGCAACAGTTAAGCCTACCGACATTGCTAACCCCAGTTTCCTCGCAACCCCGGCTCCTGACAATTAAGCTAAACAGCTTGTCGCACTCATCTCGGTACCATTTCTTGCTCCTGATTTTGACACGGTTCATATTAGTTGGGCAGTTTGCCCCCTCCTGTAGCTGGGAAAATAGTTGGTGCAGCTACCCTTTGCATATTGCCAGCCTTTACTTTAGCAAATAACCGATTAATTCCGGCATCAATCTGGAAATTGTCGCCGATGGTAGCATCAAACTCGCCAATTTCCCAGGGACTAGTTAAGCTAAGGCAGAGTGAGCCCAGTATTCGTTTCTCCCTGTCGGATAGGCCAACGAAGTAATCCAAATACATCCTTACCGTACTGATAATCTCTTTGAGCATAGCAGTCCCCGATTCGACCCGCCTCAAATCAAACTCCTGGCTATTCTTGTCCGACATTCCGATCTCCTTTCTCGTACTTCATGGCGATAATGCAGTCGGTGGTTAAAATAGAAGTCCCCACGCCGATAGCATTCTCTAAAGCCAACCGGATCACCTTGGCTGGGTCGATGATCCCCGCCTCCTTTAAGGAGGTCAGCTTGCCCGAGTTGACCTCATAGCCCAAGTCTGTCGCCCCAGAAGCAATGATCTGCTTGATATAATTGTTGATGGTGTCGTTGGCCTCGCCCGAGTTAAGCATCAGCTTGCGGGCCGGGGACTCCAGCACCTCCCTAAGCAACTTCTCCCCCTCGCTATCTCCAGCCAGAAGTTGCCTCAAGTAAAGGAAAGCAGTACCCCCGCCCGGGACAATGCCCTCCTCCTTGGCCGCAGTAGCCGCCCCAACAGCGTCCTTGACCCGCTCTACCTTCTCCCGCATATCCAGCTCGGTCTTGGCCCCAACTTTGATCACGCCCACACCCGTAGACATCTTAGCCAGACGTTCCTCAAGTTTCTCTTTTTGGTAGGGTGATTTTTCTTTATCCTTAAGCTCTCTTAAAGCCTCAATTCTGCCCTTGATATCCTCGGGCTTACCTTTCCCGCCGATGATAACCGTGGTGTCCCGGGTAACCAAAGCTTTATCTGCCCGGCCAATCCAGGTATCATCAGTATCGATGTCAATCGGGTGGTCATCAGTCAACAACTTCCCACCAGTAAGAACAGCGATATCCTCTAAGAAAGCCGTGTCATCCCGGGCAATGGGTGGAGCCGCCACCGCTACCGCATTAATCCCCCCCTTCATCTTGTTGTGAACCAGGGTAGCCAAGGCATCGCCACTGACATCCTGGGCAATGATGACCATGTCTTTAGACTTCTTAGCCAAAGCTTCCAGCAAAGGCACAATCTCGTTGATGAGCGATAGTTTGCGGTTAACCAGGGCAATGACCGGATCTTCAATCATCGCCTCCATTCGGTTGGGGTTAGTGATGAAGTAGGAAGATAAATAGCCTTTCTTAAACTCCATCCCGTCCGTGTACTCAACCGATGTTTCCAGCCCACTAGCCTCCTCTACCGTCACTAATCCATCGTTACCCACATGTTTGATGGCTTCGGCCACTAACGCCCCAATCTCGGTGTCTGATGAGCTAATTGACGCTACTTTGGCGACCTCCCCTTTGCCTTTAACGGGAATAGATAGCTTCTTCAACCCCTCCTTAAGTTGAGGTAACACCGCATAGATCTGGTTGCGCAAAACCATCGGGTTAACTCCCTCATCAATCAGTTTTAACCCGCCTTTAACCAGCTCGTAAGCCAACAAGGTGGCCGTGGTAGTACCATCCCCAGCTTCTTCGTTGGTTTTCTGAGCCGCTTCCCGGACTAACTTAATCCCGACATTGACCAGGGGGTCACTGGAGCTCACATCCCGACTCACCGTGACACCATCATGAACTACAATCGGCAAGCCCCACTGCCTTTGGATAGCTACATTCCGACCCTTGGGGCCAAGCGTAGTTACCACAGCCTTAGCCAAGTGGCTCACACCTTCAAGTAATTTCTCCCGGGCTTTACCCTCAAATGCGGTGACTTTATACACGCTTACCTCCTTTAATCAAACCGAGGATGTCGTCGAAGGAGATGAACAAATACTCTTTGCCCTCAAGGAAAAACTTAGCCTCGCCATAGCGCCGGTAGGCTACCACGTCCTTGGGCTTCAACCCCTCAATCGGTAATCCCTTCTTGTCAGGCTTACCCACGGCGATGACTTCCCCGATCTCGGGTTGGCCCTTAGTGGTTACCGCTTCGATCTGGAAAGTAGACCTGGGGCTGATGTCACTTATCTTGACTGGGGTTAAAACTACGGTGCGCCGAGAGGGAATAAGGTTCATTTTATATTCTTCGATTTACCATATTTACTAAAAGTTATTGTTCCGTCCCAACATATTTCCACTTCTTCAAATAGGCCGTAATCACTAAGCTCCCCTTCCTTATCTAACTTTATATTATCAATAAATTCGTCGTCGCAATCAGGGCCAAATCCAACCCTTATAGTGCCATTAAATTTTACCCCTGATTCAATGGCCGACTTTATGAAATCATCCATCCATGCCTGATCTCTATAATCATCGGCCTTAAAGGTAACACCATAATAATCATATGATACTTTCATTTCTTCCTCCTTAACCAATTGCGCTGGGCAATCCGGATAATAAAACGCATTAAAGCAAAAGCGTAGGTTTTATTCAAAGCTACACCATACTCTTCACCTTTTAAATTCCCCCACGTCCAAGCGGATAGAACTTTTGCATTATCGTCCCAAGCAAACTCTGCAAACTTAAGCTTCTTAGTTATCGTCGCCATTTGGCCTCCTCCTAATCAAAAGTTTTTCTATTTCAATCAATTTGCTTTCGGTCTTCTCCAAAGCTTCGGCAATTCCTTCAAGCCCACTGTTAGCTTTTACATATTTGCGGGGTAAACGCTCGTAGAGCGACTCTAAGACACCAATTAGGTGCGGGTGGTATTCTCTATCCACAAGACGAATAATCGGCTCACCACGGGGCTGTGGGGGGCTAGGACGCTCTATTTTTTTGCCCCATGCCAATATCCATTGACGACTTTCTGCCAAGATAGCAAAATATGGGCTTTTATTTTCATAAACCAACTTATCTTTGCTAATTATCGCCATTAGGTTCTCCCTTCTTCAACCGGCTGATATAAACTCTGATAGCCTGCCGGATAAACTCGCTCCGCTTCATCTTCTCCAAAGCCGCCCAGTGATCCAGGTCGCTCTTGAAACCTATAGGCATGGAGATATTAACCACTACCAAATCTTTCATAGGTTCTCCTCCACGTTGGCAATAGCCTTGCTGACAATTTCGATCTGTTGAGGTGTCCACCCACAATGGCACAGGCCATCAAAAGAAACTCCCTTAATCTTCCGGCAATCTTTGCACCGATAAATCTTGGGCAAGGCGTAGGGTGAAGAAACCTTTTCATCGCCCCCGCCCTCCCTAACTTCATGGATCAAGTCTCCCCGGGACAACCCAGCGGCAGCTTGCAACAACTTAGGCTTGTTCTCATCAGTCACATAGGGCAAGATAACAAATATCTTTCCCACCGGAACATGTGCGACTTCTTCCAATTTGAATTTCTCCACAGTCTGAATGGCCCGATAAACAGAAGCTCTCTCAAAATCAAGCTCCGGGTCAGAGAAGTAAGCCTCAAAACTCTCATAGTCCATTACCTGCCACAACTTCTTATCCCGCACCTCCCTCATGATCTCACCCAGGCGATAGAAGTGATGAGTGGCAGTCAGCTTAAGAGTAAGAAGCTCTTGGTGAAGCTGATTACCTCGAGTAGCTAAAGCTGTGGTTTCGCTCATCTTTCCTCCAAATCAACAGCTTGTCTTATGACTTCAAGCTGGAAAATTATTGCATTCACAAATTTGTCAAGCAATACCCGCCCCTCGGGTGTAACTTCGTGGTAAAGCTTGAAAAGCAAGTCAGTTATGTCTTTGTTTTTGCCTTTCATTTATTCTCCTCCGCCTCTATTAGGATGAACCCCTTACCGGAACAAGCTTGGCAAACTTTAGTTCCGTATTTCAAGGAGCCAAAACCGTTACATACTGGACATCGCTGCCCGACATGCTTTGGTCTGAACTTAACACCGCTGATGGTAACGTTTGATTTATCCACCTGTCTTTCCTCCCATTGTTTGTCTGTCATTCTTCCTCCTCTGGTTTAAAGATTTGGTCAGCCCGCTCGTCAAATTGTTTGGCCAATTTGTAAAGCTCGTCAAACTTGGCAGAGTCAGTTACCATCTCTCCCACCCGGCACACTGGCACAAACCAGGAACCCTTCTCGCCCTCAAGCATCTTGGTCTCCATCTTCACATTGAAAACAAACATGGGGACATTCTGGCTCTTGGCCACAGTAAACAAAGAAGAAAGCACATACTGAGCACTGGATCTAAAAACCATCCCGAACAGAGTCAGGTCATCTTTTATTACTCCTAACGCCTGATACTGAGGTTTCTCTCCTTCTTCCGGTTTGCGCTTGTCAACATAGGTTCCCTTAGCCGCAAACAGCCAATGGCAGTGAAACTCCGGCCAAATCTTCTGCTTGCCAGTGTGGTAATACTGCCCCGGGATAGCCTGTGTCCCGTTCTTGTCAACCATCAGGGTCATGTCAGACAATTTCTGAACCAGTAGGATCTGCGGGGGCCGAATATCAATCGGGTCAACCCGGCTCATCCCGATGTTGGCCAGAGGCTTCATCTGTTCCGAGGTTACCAAACCAAAGGTTTCGGCTACGTCTTTCTCTTTAATCTGGTCTGCGACTTCTTTCATATCCTTATCGATCATCTTTACCTCCCCTGACTACTTTAACGATATAGGTTTCAACTACCAGCCGGTCACACACGGGGCAGCGCAACTGGGTGACAGTTTCATACACATCATCTTGGCTAATGCCCTTAGCCTCCCCGTACTGTTGCATAGCGCAAAAATCTTTAGGACAAATCACGGCCATGTTTTCCTTTCCTTGCCCTATAAGTTAACCAAACAATAAATATCAAGGCCAATAAGACTACTGGAATCCAGATGGGGGAAAGTAACCACCACCAGGACCAGTGAATTAACCCAATTAGTTTCAGCACGATAAAGGCGATGGCTAAAAGACTAAAGAACCCTGCGCCGCCTGACGAATTAGCATTGCTCATTTTTCCTCCTCATTGGTTGCCCGGGCTCGAGCCATCATCTGATCAAAATCTGGGTACGTCTTCTTAATATCAGCGATAACCCCCAGGTTATGGGTGGTCATTCTCTCGCCCTTAACAACCCGGTTCACCACTCTGTTCCATTGCATTACCACAGGCTTGTACTTATCCTCAAACTCCATCTGGTTTTTAAAGCCGTAAAGCTTAGTCAGGTAAGGAGAATACCCCACCTTCCAGTTAGCCATAAAACGGGTGGTATCAGGATCGTAATCAATCAATGGCTCAAGCGGGGGTTGCTCCTTAGCCTCAAGATAATTGGTCATCTTTTCTATATCCTGGCGGTAAATATCCTCAATCGGAGAGGGGTTAAACACCCCCAACTCCAACATCCGGGCATCATCCTTGCAGATATACACAACATGAGCCTCGGGCAAATCCTTGGCCTTAAGATAATGAAAAGCTTGCAGGGCATGGGAAGTCTCGGCTGCCCCGAACTTCTCCCTCAAATCAAACATAAACGCCGCCGCCGTTTTGATCTCCAGCACTACTTCTCTCATCCCACTGGGGTACTTGCTCTGGAAATGTTTGACTATAGCTTGGGCCGCCCGACCCAAGAATTCGGGGAAATGCTCGCTACTGATCTCTGCCTGGGCTTTCTCCCAATCGGGCTTGCCCCCAGCCAAGTAATCCAATTTGCCGGTAACTTCAAGCAAACCAGGATATTTGAAAGATACCCAACCCTGCGACTCAAGCAAGATACCCGCCCGGCGTAGCACCAAGCCCACGATCCACTCCCAAATATTGCCAGCCTCAAACTTGCGTAGCGACCTGGGGTTGGGGGGATTGGTGGGAGCCACGCCCGTCATCTTCAGGTAACGATCAACGTAAGATTTGCCCAACTCCGAAGCCCACATATTACTACGAGGCTTAATCTCCCGCTCTTCCCGGTTTTCTAGGGACTCATTCCAGACCTGATAAAAACTCCAAGATGTCTTACTCATGTGGTCTCCTTGACCTTATACTGCTACTATACATAACTCAAAAAGCCTTGTCAACTACCAATTTAATACAAGTTTTATACATTGTCAACCCCCAGTTTCAACTGCCCTACTGGTGGCAAGGCTACTTCCTCCGCCCCAAGCTGATCCAACCAGGCGTGGCGACACTCCTTGCTGCAAAAGGCGCTTATCTGGCGCTTGCGGTTGGGGCACCCTTGGAGATAGCAGCGGCCATTAGGTTTGTTCAGGTCAGGTTGATCCCAAGGGAGAGGCTCTCGGTTAACCAGGCAGTAATCAAAATCATTCATAAGAAGCCCCTCCATGCCACAAAAACCATTTCCGGTAAACCACGCCCCGTGGGTGATTAATTAGGGTAAACGCCTTATTTCTAACCTCCTGGCAGTTAGGGCAAAAATTGTACTTTGCGATTAGGAGATACTTAGTTCCTTCATCTTCTAAATGCGTCTTCAGTTGATAAGTAACCAGGGGGTGGCTGAACCTTTTAGCCCCATGCTCTTCTCCTATCCCCTCCAGTTTAGCGAAACCCTGAAATTCGGTAGGGAAATTTAGTAAATCCAACCTGTCCCTGACCTGATCCCAGCTCATACCACTCCTTTCGGGATTAATGGATCTTCTCCTTTGTAAAAAATAGTGTTCTCAATATACTCAATATGAGGGATAGAAACAGCAAAATCATCAAACCATATTAGCCCCCGGTGGCCCTTGACCGAAGCTTCCTTGAGAACCCGAGCTTGTAAACCAGTAAGCTCGAAGGTGTTCTTGCCCACCTTAATTTCCCAAACATCCTTATCGGTAAACCGGGCCAAGCTAGGATTGACTGGCGTCAATTGCCGCATTGTTTGCCCCCTCTCGGGTATTACTAATAATCTGCACTCCCTTGTAGTAAAGTTGCTGAAAAGAGGTAATCTTGGTAGCCCAGAATTTATCCCGGGCGGCGGCCTCAATTAAAAGCCGGACTTTATCCGCCCCGCCAAACTTTTTCATGACTATCCAGCAATATTTCCGGTTCTGTTTATCTGACCCGTCAAGCATCGGGAGTTCCAATTTCTCTTTTAAGAAAGAAATTAAATTATTGACATCGGGATGGCCGAAACCGTTAGGTTTCCCAATTACCGTAGGTAATTGTATTCTTTCTTTTGTAATGTATTTCTTTTGTTGCTCTTCGCTTTCCGAAATTTCACTTTCCGAAGAGGTTGGATGAATATTTCCATTAACCTCTTCACTTTCCGAAGAGGTTACAATCCTGTCTAAAAACACAGTCCCAAGTCGATAAAAAACCTTCTTCCCAATCCGTTTATTTTTGGTGTCAAGTATATTCCCCTGTCTATCTCTGGCCTCTATCCATTTTCTAATAACGCAGTTATTAATTGCTTTAGCAAGGGCTGCTGAAGCCCTTCCGGTCTTTTTCTTAAGTTGGTAATAGGAAATCCAGTCTTCTTCTTTTCTTTTGCCTGTTGTTTTATCTATTACCCATCCTAATGTAGCTCGAGTGACAATCAGAACGACCCTTAATTCTGTGTCACTCATTTTATTCATTTCTCCATTATATAGTTCGTTGGGGGTAGGGGTAGTATTAGGAATTGCCATATTCTCCCCCTACTCTTTTATCGAAATAAAGCTCAAGTGCTTCTCGAACGACTGAAGACATCGTTCTGATTTCAAGTTTCGCCAATTCCACAAGAAATTCTTTTTGCTCTATAGTTAAATATACCTGTGTTGGTACTGTTTGGGATATCATCACACAATCATCATAACACTATTTAAATTCATGTCAACCCCCAATTTGGGAAGTCGCACAGTGCGACTAATTAGCCCCTGGGTGGAAGCGTATGCCTGCCCAACGTACGCCTCCACTCAAGAGCTAATGGTATAATTATAAGACCCGGCTTGGTTTGTCCGCAAGGCTTACGAGGCCGGTTTTTTTATCATTCATTTTCAGCTCGCTTAACATCAGCCCAACCCTCCATGCCAATAAAGGCCAGGATGGGGGCTATGATGGCAAGTATCTCGTTAAACTCCAAACCCCAATTCCAAAATGAATTCCCAAAGGCAATCAGGGCGGCCAACAAGGCTAACAGGAACTTCCGGGAAGTAAATCGGCTCATACTTATCACCCCCTCTTTTTGATTATCTGTTTTAACCTGGAAACAATCTCAGCCAACAACTCAATGGTTTTGACATCCTTGATGGACTTGGCGATCTGGAGCCTCTCTTTCAAGACCTTGATTTCCGCATTGAGGTTGCTCTCGGTTTCAGCCGATGTGGTTTGCAAAGCCCCGAAAGCCACCTGTAAATCCTCCAGGTCTTGGCGTACCTGGCCAGCCTTCTCCGCCTCTGTGAGAATTTGCAGCTCTTCTTGGACAGTGTGTAGATGCTTGTCGTCAGCCAGAGTTGACACAAAAGCGTTATGCGCTTTGCGGATAGCCTCGGCCAACCCCTCCAGGCGTTTAATGTCTGCGTTTTTATCTGATAAAGATTGATTGTATTCCTTAATGAGTTGAACGACTTTAGCCGCATTGTCAAACCCTGCGCTAACGAAATCATCATACTTGGAAGATTTGGTGACTAGCTCCTCAAACTTGGTTTTCGGGAGAGAAATACTGCCATCTGGCATAGGTGAGATAAAACTCCCCTTGATTATAGCATAGCCGGTAGGCGGATAGTAGTTGCTGGGCCTGATCTTACCCACCCAGGGATCAGCCATTTCCTGGTTACCCAGGAAAAGCACCCAATGCTTGACAGCGCCGATCCGCTTGCCGCTGACCTCAACCAAGCACGGGAGATTAGCTTTCACCCTGTCATTATCGTAAGGGGTGCCTCGCCACTCAAACTTAACGCCGGGGAAAGCCGCATCAATCTTAGTCCAAACTACCAAGGCCCCCAGGAAACCTTTAACCGCCCGAAGTTTCTCGTTGACAATGTCGGGAGTAGTCCCCAGCCTCATAGCCAGGGCGGTTACCGTGCAGCCGTGAGTACCGATAGTATTCTCGGAAAACCCCAATTTGATGTTAGCCCATTTAGGGTCTCGCTGTGACAGGATTTGGATTGGGGTGGGCATAGATGTACCTTAACGGCCTAAACGCACGAATTTGGGGCTGTGGCGGGCTAGGCGAGCATCTTACTAACCACTAGCCCCACGATGATTGCCCCCACGTTTATAACCGTCATAACATTAATCCTGGTTTTAAGGGAACTAATCTCTTCTTGGAGGTGGGGTAAGTGGTTCTGAAGGATCTCGTCTATCTTAGTATCCAAAGAAGCATAGCCTTTTTCTAAGTTGTCAACCCGCCATTTGATGGTGTTGTTATTAAGCCGTAGCGACACTAGCCCCCCCTTCCGGCGGTAATTGACGCAACCTTTGGATTAAAGCTTTTAAGATTAACTCTGCTTCCCCAGGTTTAGATTTACCCAACTGATCTATCGGGCCTTGGGACATAGAAGAAGGAAGTTGGGAAGCGCCAGTGGGTTGGGGAGCGGCCAGGGCTGCGGCCCCGCCCGGGATACCGGCGGTAGAGGTGGGGCCGAGGTTAGACCGGCGGCGGAAACTCTCTAAAATTGCCTGGCGATCTATTCCTTCAAGTGGCATATGAATCAATTATACCAGAACCATTTGACATAATATCAACTGATAATTATACTACATGCATATATGGAAGTACCAATCTCAAAAATAGAATGTAAGCGCTGTGGATATAAATGGGTTCCCAGAAAATCCGATGTAAGGACTTGCCCTAAATGCAGGTCAATTTATTGGGATAGAAAAAGAGAGTATGGCAAGACCTAAAGGAATACCAGCGTGGAATAAAAAACCAGAAACTCTTTTAACTCGAATGTGTCAATACTGTAACAAGATGTTTTTCTGGAAAGCTACCCCAAGCAGGTTGAAAAAGGGATGGGGAAAGTATTGCTCAAGAAGTTGTCACCTTAAAGAAAGAAATAAAATTATCAAGCCATCAGATGCATTGAAGGGAAAAATAGCTTGGAATAATCGACAAAAAACTGTAACCTGTGATACTTGCAAAAAGAAGTTTCTTTGTTCCCCTAGTGCAAGAAATTATAAGCGAAAATTTTGTTCAAGAAAATGTCAAGGAATTAAAGCCAAAAGTTGGGGTGCAGGAAGAAATTTTTGTATGGGTTCAACCCCCTGGAATAAAGGAAGGGCTATGCTAAATATCCGAGGTAAAAGTCATCCTAATTGGAAAGGGGGAATCACTAGCTTAGGTTCTAAAATTAGACAATCTATAGAGTACAAATTATGGAGAAGATCAATTTTTATGGCAGATAATTATACCTGTCAAACTTGTAGATTAAGAGGAGGTATCAAATTAAATGTAGATCATTACCCCTTCTCTTTTTCCCAAATTCTTGTAGCATTCGATATCAAAAATATGGAAAATGCCCTAAATTGTGATTTACTATGGAATATCAATAATGGTCGAACCTTATGTGAACCATGCCATAAAGAAACTAGTAATTACTTATACAAATCAAATCAAAAAATTAAGAATGTCTAAAAACAAATTGATTCACCTCTTTAAAGTTGCTTTTGTTTCTTTCCTATTTTTCCTTTTTATGCTCTGGTGGTTTGGATCTACTGATGACAGCCTCGGCAACGGCTTGTTCTTTCTTTTTTGGCTTACCATGTTTATTGAGAGTGTTTACAGACACGCTTTTGAGCAGGGACAAAACAATTAAATGGTTCCCCCTGACTTAATTTTTAAAAGTTGTTTTAACACATCTCTAGTTACTATTCCCTTTTTGCCGAGATCTTTTATTATAGCTTTTTGCTCATCTGGGCTTTTATCTCTAATCAGTTCCGCTATGGCTTCAGCTCTAGCTCCACTGGCCACTCCCAAGCTTTTAATTTTCTCTTCAATTAATGAAAGTTTTCCTACTTGCCTTGCTTCCATTTTTTTAGTTTCTCTATAAAGTTCTTTAACCTTGTCAAATAATTGGGGATCGTCCTGTTTGATTTGCATAGCCCTTTGTTCGATTTCAGATTCTGTCAAGGCTCCCCAACTATTTACAATTTCTTTGGCTTTTGTACTCTTTTCTTTACTTTCTTTGGTTTCCAGAGACTTCTTTTGAGATAACTCCGTTAGTGTTTGAAGCATGCTTTCGTACTCCTGTTTTTCTTCTCCCATGGTAAAAGGAGCAATATAGGCAGATAGGTTACGCCTGGAATCTTCACCAGTGGGGGTTTTGTAAGCTTCCAATTGTTTTGAGAGCTGGGGAAAATCCCTGATTAGAGTGTCTTTAAAACCCTTGGATTTGCGGTAAATTGGATCCATTACTGTTGCCACATACCTAACTAGACCTTCCATCGGAATCATCTGCCCAGCGGTAAAAGCCAATGTACTACCTAAAGAAATGTCTGTATCTCCCTGGGCTAAACGCACAAAACTACCTAGTCCTGACAAGAAAGTTTGTTGAGAAAAGAAGGCTGCCATATCAGCCGTAGCTCTCCCAATCTTTTTTAAATCACTATCGGTTAGAGCAGTAGTAGATTGTTCCTGATAGTGCTTCAAAGCTGCTGGCAGTGCCAGAGCCAAAGCAAACGGGCCGAATGTGGCCATTGGTACCCACTGATTACCGATCTTAACGCTATATGGTCTTCTGCCAGATTCATAAAAAACGCTTTTATCTTCTTGATCTTTGGGGGCTGACCAGGATGTGGCATTATTGGCTGCCATCATAGCCCCGATAGTAGTAGCGGTTGAACCCAGCAAAAACTTAGCTAGTTGCTCTTTCTTTTTGGCTGCTCCAGGTAGAGTAGCCAATCCAGCTGGGGAATATTCAATCCACTGTTTGGCAAAATTCATTGGAGTTCTTAAGAATGGGATAAACCATCTTACGAACTTAGGGGCTTTAAACATCCAGTTAGTCAATTTATCTATTTGCCGAAGAACTACTGCCTGTCCCTTCTTACCAGTGGGGTCTAATCCAGCCCTAAAGAGAGAATACTCCGCAATTTCTTTAGCTTCTAATAGGGTTTTTCCCCCAGCTTGCTCTCCACCCATAATTAAGGTGGAAAAGAATCTATCACTAGCTTCCATCAGGCGGGTAGGAACACCCAATAATCCGGGCATATTATAATATTTGAGAGCCTGCTTTAAATCAGTTTTTTCAATAGGCGTTTCGCCAGACATTGTTTTACCGAAGGCATTGACAGCTTCTGGTAGGGAACTAAATGCGCCCTTGTAATATTGGGCTGCCCCTTTCACATCGCCACTAATCAGTTTAACCAATGGCCTAACCCCAAATGTTTGGGTAATGTTAGAAAATGCGTTTCTTATTTGAGTCCTGGGATTAGAGAGCATATTATTGTATCGATAAGCATCAAGAATTTCCCCTGTCGATGGTTTGATAAATCGACGATAGAATTTTTCTACACTCTTTGAATTGTTCCAATCTACCGCAAGCGACTCTTTGATGATTTTGTCGGTATCTTCTTCTACTTTTAAAACCCGTTTTAATATCTCTTGCCTGATTGAAGTATCCTTGGCAATAATCTTTTTTGCTTCTAGTCTCCTGCCCGCTTCGGCTGAATCTGATGAGATTATCTTGAGTGAATCTATTAAATCTTTCATTCTAGTTTTTAAAGTTTTGGTATCCCCAACTTTAATTAGGCTAGTAATTTCTTTGTCCAGGGCGACCATCTGTTGCCTAGCTCTTACTTCGGCAGCAATAGCTTGCTTGGTAGCTTCTCTAGTAGTAATGGTTTGCAACGCCTCTGATTGTTTAGCCGCTTCTAAAATTTCCTGATGGCTCAAAGTTTTACCCCTGATCCCCTCAAGTTGGGGTTTGACTGATTCAATTGTGCTTTTTAGAGTTACTTTTTCTGGCTCACTAAGCCTCAACCTATCAAGATTAATATTAAATATTTTCTCCGCCTTATTTAATTTTTCCCCTTCTGCTTTTAAGATGGCCCTTGTTCCACCTTTAGGTTGTACTCCTCCGAAAATACTAAAACCAGCACCCAAGGCCGCAGATGATAATAATTCTTTGGGCGTTACTTGCTCTCCCGCCAATTTGGCTGGCCCAGCTCGCATTCCAGCCCCAACCCCAGCCCCCACCAATGCCTGTTTAATAGAAAGACCCACCTTTCCAGCCACCGGTGCTGTTTCGGGGACAGTGGCCATAAAAGCCGATTCTATATCTTTGGCTAAACCTCTACCAATTCTTCCACCCGCATATTCTTTTGGCTTAAAAAACTCTTTTAATGGAATGGTTTCTTGGGGTGGTACTTGTTTAGCTCCTCCTCCAAACAACAAGCTTTCTTCGGTGGCACCAGTAGGCAATTCACCCGCCTTTTTGACAGCTCCTTTAAAAAATCCTACTGCTTTCTCAGCCGATGGTTTTATTGGTGCTAACCTTTTCTTTTTCTCTTCCTCAAGAAAGCTGATAACCTTGTTGAAAAAGCTCATTACTTACCTTTCTGTCTAAGTTCTTTGGGGGCAGCAAACCAGGCTTTCCACCCATACTCATCATAGATTATCTTGGCCATGCGAGCATTAAGTAAGGGGTCACGCATCCGCTCATAAGCTTCGGTAGCCATTTGGGGAGTGATATCACCGACCCTATCAGTATCAATTATCCCTGCCTTTTTCATCAAGGGTCGGTACTTAACACTATTCAAGAGCAAGTAAAAAGTGCCATTATTAATCCTGAACAAACCCCGATCCCGAGATAGTTCATCTTCTCCGGCGAAAGGATTCTTGACATACTTGAACCCCCCACCCTCCTCCTTACTCTTATAATTGAAGTTGTCATCAGCTTGGGGATTAAACGCCGCATTCTCCCCCACATTGGGCTTCCTGGGTTCTTCCCCCGGTATACTAGTTTCCTCCAGAGGGTGGTGCAATACCCGGGCAGACTCGGTGGCTAATCCATATCTATCTAACTCTTCCCCCAACATTTGGGCAATCTTTGAAGGAACATCAGCAAGCTGAGGCTCTTCCTTAGTGGCTTTAGTAGAGGGGATTTTGATGCTGAATGCAGGTTGAGGAATAATTGGCTGCTTTGCTTCAGAAGCGAAAACTGGCTGTTTAGCTAACGGAGAAATAAATTCTTCTGGTTCTGGTTTAGGTAAGAATAATTCTTTAGCCCGCTCTAAAAAAGGTTTGGGTTCTGGCGATCCAGCCAGGGGAGAAACAAATTGGGGTGCAAACAATTCCCTTAGCTTGCGCCTGGGTTCTGCGAAAAGCTGATCTTTGTTTTTAAAAAGGGCCATTTCATTTAGTTATTTCCACCACTCTTCTTCTCCTCTTAGCTTTCTAACTTCTAACCCCTGTTCCCAGGCTGGCCCCCATGTTGCGGCAGATGGCCCAACGTTATACTCTGCTCGGATTTGGTAATCTGGTAATTGATCCTTATAGTTAACGATAAGTTCGCCAAAGCCTACTCCAGCTTGCACATCTTTTCTGAGTTGGATTAGAGCCGCAGCTTTGGTTCGTTCGGTTTCGGTTCCTTTTCCAGCCTGTCTTCTGGTAAAAGCCAACTGCTCCGCAGCCGCAGTCCCTACCAAAGATAGTAAGGCATCGTTTGACTCTCCGCCAGTCAATTTAACCCCAGCATTAGCTGCGGCAGTTTGAAGTGTTTTAGTGTATTGTCTTTCCTCTTGGGAAAGCTCATTGGCCAAGGCCCACTCCCGGTCATCAAGCTGGCGTTGACGATTGAGTTTGTCAAATAACATATCCAATTGGGTCTGCCGGTCAGCCGTGAACCCTGTCATTATCCGGGCATTCCTGTCCACCAAGGCCGTGTAGCGCATTTTAAGGGGTTCAATGTCCATCTCCTGGCCCTGGACAGCCAGTCCCACTTTAGTCCCTACCCCCTGCATAGCCTCGGAAATGCCACCCTGGATACGGCCCAGGCTGGTACCCAGCTTGCCTAACTTTTGTAGGAATGGTTCTCTCTCGGAAGCCACCATGCCCCGCCTTTGTGCCTCAGTTACCAAAGACTCCCGGGTACGGGCGGAAACATCAGGCTCAATCTGGTCAAGGTAATCCTCAATCCCGGCGATCTGCTTAGACAGGGTTTTGGAGGTAGCCCGCAATTCGGGGACACCAGCTTCGGTTTCCAACCGGCCATAGATATCCAGGGGCTTCTCCCGGGATCGCATCTGCATCACAATATCCTGAAGGGCTACATCTTCGGTCTGGCCCAAGCCCCTGGCAAACTCCATAGCTGAGGGAACCTGGCCAAAATCTACACCACCTCCTTGAAGGGAAGAATTAGCTGCCGAACGAAGATTATCATCCCAGGTGATTTCTCCCTTATCCATTTTCTCAAGAACATTTCGTGCTTCAATTGCATTCATGGCCATAGTTTTTATTATACCTCAATCAACTAATCCGATTGCTCTTAGATCAGCTATTAGTGTCCCCAAAACATCGTTGGTTTCTGCTACCACGGCAGTATCCGCATCGTAGGTGCGATCTTCATTAACGTTTGATGCGGCATAGGTAGCGGGGGCAGCCGGAATCCTGGGGAAATCCACCCAGGCACTGCCATCATAGATAGACAAAACCGCCGTGTCGGTAGCAAAGTAGGCTTTAACTTCTCCTGTACCATCGGGCCGATCCGCTGCCAAGCCCCTAAAGACTACCATTGCCCCTAGTTCTATGTGGCGCTGTTTAATTGTCTCGGAGGGAATGTCTGTCTGGTGGATAACCCTGGGTTCAATATCAAGTATCTCCCTGACAATCTTTCTTATCTGGTCTTCAGTTTGCTTGTCGATCATACCCGCTCCTCCTCTTGCAGGTCATCTATCTCTACGCCCAGACCATAAAACTCTGGGGATGTAGAGTTTGAAGTGGCTAGATCTACCGCAAACTGGAACTCATTAAACCTATTGCCCTTGGTAGGTAATTGCAACCTGGCCTCTTTCTTAGCCGCTGTGGTTACTGCCGAACCAGAAGTCCAGGATGAATTTCGGTCAATCTTGTACTTGAGGGTAAACGAATCTCCTGATGCCAAAGCCTTGAAGTAACCCCTCATTGCATTAGATGATTTCTCCCCCCAAATCTTAGCGGCGTCGGTAATCAAAGACTCATAGGTAGCCGTAGCAAAGGGGGCATTATCGGGATTGATCTCATCTACCCCATAACTGGTACTATTCTGCCAGCCAATAAACAAAGATGCCCCCATCGGGAACACCATGCCGATATTAAGGCTTGTCCCAGTAGTTACTCCCAAAGAGGTGGGGTAATCAAAGCTCATGCTTTCCTCAATCCGCTCGATCAAAGTCCCGTAGGAGTAAACCCCTTTCTCTAGCACAGACGAGTCAGAACTACCAGCCACCCCAGTTCTAACCAAAGCTTGCCACATAGCCATGCCGCCAGGGTAAACCTCCATGTTTTTAGTAGGAGTCATCTTGGGGAAGCGCCTGATGTGTCGGGGCTTGCCCCCGCTATAGCTCATGAAGTCTCCCGAATACCCAGCCACAAAGTAGATCGGGTCGCCACTGACGATAGCATTGATCCCACCCTGGGGGACATCAACAAAGTCATTATAAGTGGTAGACACACCATCCCAAAGGAAGATAGCCCCCTGGTCGAAATCGGTAATGTTGGTTCCCCGGGTCACGCCTATAGCCAAATATCCCCGCCACCTGCCCAAACACCTAATCCGGTATCCAGATGGCAAAGTCAGCCGGTGGGGATTGTAGGTGATCCCGTTCCAGGTAGCCAAATACCTTTCGTTTCCGATAGCCAAAAGGTTGGCAATCAACCCGACGGGGTGGTAATCATCCTCAACTAAAAACTGGTAGTAAGCATGGAAATCAACCGTCTCTAGACTAGAAGCTGTAGTAGTGGTGACAGTCCCATCGGCAGTAGTATCGGTAACGTGGAAATGGTAACTAGCTCCTAGAACTGGCCGCCAAACAGAAGCGAAAGTAAACTCAAAATCCCCAACAGCAAGGTTAGCGTTGGTAACTGTTTTACTGGCCATAGATCGATTTAGGGCATCATGAACAGTCAAAGTCCAATCTCCCGTACCCACGGCGGCAATTAGTACCTCCACAGACTTTTGGGGATCTTTAGCTGGCACGAAGCTTTGCCGATGAGTTGCTCCCTCATCAATAGCAGTAGGCAGGGTATAGGTCTGACCAGAAGTATCTAAAGACTGGTCTAAATCCAATCTGCTGGTAGGAGAAGAAAATGGCACATCGGTGGCATCATAGGTAGGAGAAGCTACCAAGCTTAAGTTGTTAGCATTAGCCGTAGAATCAGAAGTAGAATTATCTACTTGATAGTAAGCCTGAAGGTTAGCTGATGTCCCAGCAATCTCAACGATTCTGTACTGATTCAATTCCGTAGATGTTCTAAGGTCATTCCATACCCTGACTTCATCTACTTTACCGGGGAAGAAATTCTCGGCATCCCCGGCAGAATCAAACTGTGCCCCGAGAGCGAAAAGAGCGGTAGTATCGGCAATGGCCGTAAGGCTACCCGTAGAACTTCCCTGGCTAACTGCATCCACGTAAAAGGTAGATTGTGACGCAGATGCATCCCAGGTAACAGCCCAATGATACCAAGTGGCAGTGGCAGGAATAGATGTTAACCTGCGAGCCATAGCGTCTTCGTTGGTTCCATTGGAAGAAACCGTAAAGCTTAATCGGTAAAAGATATTACTTCCCAAAGAAGCATCTTGAGTAACATCCAGGGTAGGGGTAGTCGTACCAGTGTAAGAAGTATAGTAATCAAGGTGAATTCTGCCAGCACCTCCATCGCCCCCACTGGCCCCATTGCCAGCTCCGCCAGGAGCAGTTATCAGGCCAGTTCCTAATGTAGCCGTATCTGCCTTAATGAGGATTGATCCACCTGATCCAGCTCCTCCATCGCCCTCTGCACTAGGCGCTGACCCGGCAGTCCCAGCAGAAACAACCGAGCCAGTAACGGTAAGGGTAGTAGTAGCTCCAAATATTCCTCCTCCGCCCGCACCCCCAGCGCCGGAGG
>Ga0208957_1000315_pt1 | contig 42358 bp, 69 predicted proteins | sample RifOxyA1_FD_184029 | JGI IMG/M metagenome (GOLD analysis project Ga0208957, IMG submission 184029) | Groundwater microbial communities from Rifle, Colorado - Rifle Oxygen_injection A1 (SPAdes) | ecosystem: Environmental > Aquatic > Deep subsurface > Groundwater | place: Rifle, Colorado, United... | reverse complement strand
GCCCATGCTGCCCATGCTGCTGCCCATGCTGCCCATGCTGCTGCCCATGCTGCCCATGCTGTTCTCTCATAGGCTTGGAATTGAGCTTTAGTGGTATTTGTGTTACGGAGTAAGGCTACTCCCTCAGCTAGCAGCTTCTTCGCTGCGGCGGTAAGCCGAGATAGGAGCAGATGTTCCAGTACATCGGCTAGGTAGGAGCGCAGTAGGGGCCTCACGACGGTATCGTAGTCCTCTACCGTAGCGCGGAAGCACCAGATTGCGTCGTCCAGACCGTTAGTTTCTAAAATGCGGGCCAGCGGGATAGGCGTGTTCTTGCCATACTGGGTGACGCCTCCGAGGGCAGTAGCCAGCTTATCATAGCCCAGACCTGAGCCGGGCTTTTGCCCGCAGGCCCCGGCGAGTTTGAGCAGGTTGAACGTGGTGTGCAGTGTCATGATTCTCCTTATTGGACTCGAACATGTGATGCCAACTTTATCGGCGACTATGGAGATATACCCATCAGTTCGCTGGAAACTACCCTTATCCACCTTCCACGGCCCCGGTGTGTGCTGTACGTTGATGGTCACGCTTCTCCTTTTGCCTCATCGAATGCTTGATTGAATGTAGCGACCATCCGCCTCTCGCTTTGCGCTGTACTCTCTGTCGCAGGCCGCATCTTCTTGATTTCCGCTTTGACTGCTGCCTCTGTCTTACCAGGTAGAATCTTCTCGCAATCATCGGGCACGACCTGTTGCCAGGTGCGAAACCGCTCCTCTATCAGAGCGACTCGCCTCTTTTGAAGGCCAGCTATCATAAGGTCAATCTCCGCTATCTCGGAGACATCCTTCTCCGCCACTTTGCGGACATCATAGTAGGCGAGTCCACCCCAGCCTGGGCCAGCACGGGTAGTCCGAGATGGCTTGCTCTGGCTCTCCCCCAGAGTGCGACTGACAACCCAGTTCTCAGTGTACCAGGTAGGCTGCCTTGTATTGAGCTTGGGCTTGCGCTCGAATGGTCTGATCCACCTGTTTTTGAGGGCAGGTGAATACAGGATACTAGCGTACAATGCCATATCTCTACCTCCCTTTGGCTTTCCCGCAAGCGCACAAGATGATGTGCGCCCCCTCGTGTGGGTGAGGCTTGCACCCCACCCTTTGATACCGATGCCGGTGTTGGCCTAGCTCCTGTCGGGCGATCCCGTTCAGCGTGGCTACCGCTCTCTGTAGCCGTGTTGCCATGTCTCTACCTCCCTTCCTATTGCTTATCCCGCCTACAGCTAGGGTATACTACTATTACTACTATGTCAAGGGGGACTCGACAATAACACAAATGTTGCCCAAACTCGTACTACGCCGCTTGACCTTTCCCCCAGTCCGTGCTAAAAAGGATGCATGTCTACCGACTTACAGCCTGATCCCGCTCCGGCCCTCTCCCTTGCTCAACGCATCGCTTCATTCAATGGCAATCACCATGACTTCCTTCTGTGGCTCATCGCTAATCCCAGTCGCCCTCAAACTGAGGGCATGCGTAAACTCGGCCTAGCTGAGGAAACTCTCTATTCGTGGCGCAGGGACATCGCGGGCTACAAGGATTTGGTAGATGCTATCCAGGATTACAGAGGCGACCTGCGCTCGGAAGCTGCCCGCAGCCTGTTCAACAAAGCTATCATCCCTATATCCGAGGCTATGGTCACCCGTGCCAAGGGCGATGGCCGTGACGCCCAACGTGCGGGGGAGCGCATCCTGGAGACCGTAGGCGTTCTACCCAGGGGCAACGACCAGCTACAGCAAGCCCCTGTCCAGGTAGTGACGCACACCTATGTCCTGGTGCAACCCCAGCCCGGACAGCACGGTGCGGTGGTTGAAGCTCAGGCCAAGGAGCTACCTCCAGCCAGGTAGGTTGACGTAACTATCATAGGTTGTACCCACCCCAGATACGGCAGCTTGACGATAACAATGACGTAGCTATGGAGGCTGGTAGACATAAGGATACCCCCCCCAGTAAGGCTTAGGCTCGCGGTGGTGCTGTTCTAGGGGAGCGAGGTCTACATTGAGGGGCAAAACCCAGGGTGCAAGACACAGAGACGGTTGCGGGAGAAACTCCCCTCCCTGGGAGAGAGAATAAGGTAGTGCAACCTGGCTTCTATCTGAGGCAAAAACCCGTAGGTTGCACCGCCTTGTGCAACCTGGGATAATCAAGATATGCCGCTTTCAAAAGAGAGGAACCGTAACAGAATGTGGTGGGAGAGGTATCTTTCCAAACAGCCGTGGTGGAAGAATGGAGGTATGGAAGGGAACGAAGAGACGATGAAAGCGACCAGGGAAGCGTATGCCAGGGAGCTATCGGGGTTAGTGCCGCCGTTGAAAGACCGAACTGTGCAAAGGTACAGGCACACGATGGAGAGGATTGGGCACTGATGGCCTACTACAGTAACCGACAAAAAGCAGCCCACGAAGCCCATGGCTAGGTTGCGACAACAGGCTATTCCTGTACCAAAAATCAACCCACACACAGGGGAGCCGCTCATGGAGGAGATGGCGAGGCAGGCTACTAAGAAGCAAGAGGAGTTGGACACCATGCTGCGGGACGGAGAGTTGTCGTGAAGAAGTACCCGATAGTTGAGGTGGAGTGGTTGGACTCGATTACGGATGGTGGCTGGCGTCCGCCAGAGGCGTATTTGGCATCTGCGGCTCCCGACCAATGTAGGTCGGTGGGCTATCTACTGAAGTCAGCCCGCACGTCAATAACGCTCATGCAGAGCCGTTCAGACCTCAGTGGGAACATGACCAATTCTGTTACCATACCTAGGGTTGCTGTCAAGAGTATCAAGAGGATGAAGGCAGAGGAAGAGCGATGACCACCGTTCCTGCTGTTCGCCCTTACCGTGAGCTTCTTCCGAACGGGGAGATGCGTCACAACATGCACTACGGCCAGATAGCCGTGATGATGTCCAAGGCACGGGAGATACTTGCGCTTAGCGGAGTTCAAAGTGGAAAAGCCTTAGCCATAGATACGCCGATTCCAACCCCTAACGGGTTTGTTAGCATGGAATCACTGCATCCTGGCGACGTGGTCTTTGACGATGGTGGCAGAGAGTGCCAAGTGATATTTGCCACCGAAATCCAGTATGGACGGAGATGTTTCAGGGTAGAGTTTGATGATGGGGCCTGGCTCATTGCAGATGCTGACCATTGTTGGAAGACCCAGACTGCCACACAGAGGAAAAATGAGACGAGACAAGTCAAAATCCCTGTGCCTGGCTGGGCATACCTGCAAAAGCGCAGGCATCCTCGGTCTAGTGTTGTTACCACAAATGGCATTCGCCGCACCCTTATTTCAAGAGAAGGGGCGCTCAATGAGTCAACGAATCACTCTATAGCCCTCTGCCAGCCTGTTACTTATCGAGCAAAAGACTATCCAATCCAGCCCTACACTTTAGGATGCTGGCTTGGAGACGGCACATCTGCAAGTTCCAATATAACAACTATGGACGAGGAGGTATTGGCTGGCATCACTATAGAGGGTTACAGTCTCCATGCCCGACCATCCCCCAACACAGGCAAAGCTCAGACTTATCAAGTGGGCGGAGGACATCCAAGCGGAAGCCTTGCAAGTCGGGCAAACACGCTGCAAGGGCGGCTTCGTACCCTTGGGGTGTTGAACAACAAACATATCCCAGACAGCTATCTCAGGGGTTCCTACGACCAACGCATGGCCTTGCTAAGAGGCTTGATGGACACCGATGGATATTGCGCTCCAAATGGACGGTGTGAGTGGTCGAGCGTGAAACCTTTGTTAGCTTACGGCTTTGGCGTCTTGCTCTCCTCGCTTGGCATCAAGTGGCGTAGTCGAATCAAAACGCCACTTTGTAATGGGATTCCATCTAAAGACACCACCGTTTTTGACTTTTGCACCACGTTGCCTGTTTTTACAATTGCCAGAAAACTGGTAAGACAGGCGAAGGTCAATCGCCCAGATGTGCGCCGCAGATTTATAACTGCCGTCGTCCCCATTGCATCTATGCCAGTGAAGTGTATTCAGGTGAGCAGTCCTTCCAGCATGTATTTGGCTGGCTATGGTTATGTGCCAACACATAACACCTCAGTAGGCGTGGACTGGATGGACAGGGAGATAGCGGAACGGGGCGAGGGCGACTATCTCATGGTGTCGGCCACGTACCCCCTCATGCAACTGAAGCTCTTACCTGAGTTCTTGGACGTGTTTCAGCACATGCAGCACAAAGGCCGCTATCGTGACTCTGATAAGGTGTTTGAGTTCACAGTAGGCAAGACACGGGTGATATTCGGCACGGCCACCAACCCCGAAAGCCTTGAATCGGCGACGGCGAAGGCTGCTGTGGCCGATGAAGCGGGGCAACGCCAGTTCCGCCGTGAGGCACGAGAGGCTCTCCTGCGACGCCTCAGCATCCACCAGGGGCGGATACTGTACCCCACGACGCCCTACCTGTTGGGCTGGCTGAAGACTGAGCTTTTTGACAGAGCAAAAGAGCCAGATAGTGGCATTGAAGTCATCTCCTGGCCCTCGACGGCCAATCCCGCTTTCCCCCCGGAGGAGTTCGAGCGGGCCAAGAAGACCATGCCTGGATGGAAGTTCCGCATGTTCTACGAGGGGAAGTTCGAGCGGCCCGCTGGACTGGTCTACGACGCCTTCGATGAGGCCGCCTGCAAGATAAAGCGGTTCGCCATTCCCGCAGCCTGGCCCCACTACGTCGGCCACGACTTCGGGACAGCGAACCCCGCAGCCATGTTCTATGCCCAGGACCCCGCCACGGGATACTTCTACGCCTATGATGAGTACAAACCTGGGCCTGGACGGTCTACCAGGGAGCATGTGCAGGAGTTCAAACGGCTGACCGAGGGCTTGAACGTGATGAAACGGGCTGGCGGCAGCCACCAAGAGGAGGAGATACGGGAGGCGTACAGGGCCAACGGCTGGTTCATCCAGGAACCCAAAATCCACGACGTGGCGACTGGCATAGATAGGGTGTATGGCCTTCACAAGCTCAATAAGCTGTTTGTGTTCAATGACTTGCAGAAGTATCTTGACGAAAAGCTGTCTTACTCGTATGCTTTGAACGATAAATACGAGCCGACGGACGACATTGAGGACAAAAGTACTTTCCACCTCCTCGACGCAGAAAGATATATCCTTTCCGACTTCACGCCTGAGCTGGTGGACGGGGACAATCAGAGGTTTGTGATGCAACGCCACGGAGGGTATGCCCGACGCATCATCAGAGCAGGCGGACAGCGGTCCAGGGTGGTGACACGGAGATAAGCGCATGATGCCAGACATGATGGCCCTTCCTGCTCCTGCCGCTTCCCCAAACGGCAACGGCTTTGACCAGGGGATGGCTTTGATGCCGTCCTTCCCACGTCCGCCGACCCCTGAGCAAATCGTCAAGATGGTTGACCAGCACGAAGTGGATGTGCAGCCTCTCCGAGACCGCATGGAGAGCGACTACGAGCTTTACAGGCTCACTGACCACGTGAACACCGACCCTGTGTCAGGCGAAAGCCTCATGGATTATGCGGTTTACACATCAAATGAGCCACGCAACTTTGCCAACAAAGTCATTGCATGGCTCGCACAAGCCCAACTTATGATACGGGTTGAGCATATCAATGACAGGACCCACCCCAAAGAGGTGGATAACCTCAAAGAGAGGTTGTTCCTGGGCTTGCTGCGGGCCGCAGATGAGCGATTGGTGCGGATGCTCCAACCAAAGCTGCGGAATCAGCTATCTTTCTTCGTCAGTGTTCGCGGAGGGATGCTTTCAGGACGCTGTTTGCTAGCCAAACGGCCTGACGGCTCGACTTATGCGGATGTTGCCCCTTGGGACTCCATGAACGTCCATTGGGGGGTTGGCGCCGATGGCCTGGAATGGGCCTGTTACAAGATCAAAAAGACCCGTCAGCAGATACAGGATGAGTACGGCATCAGTGTGGGACAGCAACCTTTCCAGATGGACGGCTCAACTGATGTGGAGCGGGAAGGATTCGATGTTTACGACTTCTATAACGGTTGGATAAACACCGTCGTAACAGCTAGAGAAGTCTTGAAGCCCCCGACGCCGCACGGCAGCGTGAGAGTCCCTGTATACATGATTCTGGTGGGCAATATGCCCATGATTCAGCCTATGGCTACGGCAAATGTCATCAAGGATATAGGGGAAAGCGTTTACGAGTCAGTCCGAAACATCTATAGCAAATACAATGACCTCATGTCCATCGTCCTGGAACTGGTGGCGCGGTCACGGAAGCCCCCTGTAACCATCACGTCGGCAGACGGCAAGAAGACCTTGCCGCAAGACCCCTATGTGACTGGTTCAGAGGTTTCCCTTCGGCCAGAGGAGAAGGTAGAAGCCATGAAACTCCTGGAGATGGCAAAGGACACCAGCCTCTATCTTCAGGTAGTCCTGGGCGAGATTCAACGAGGCACTCTTCCGCACACCGTCTATGGCGAACTGGCGTTCCAACTGAGCGGATACGCCATCAACACACTCAGTCAGGGCATAGAGACAGTGCTGTCCACACGGCTGGATGCCGTGGAGCAGGCGTACCTGCAGATAGGCAATCTGCTCACTGACCAGTATCAGACTGGCTACTTTGATGCCATGCAGCTTTCCGGCATGGAAAGCAATCGCAAATACTTCTCTCAGACCATTGCCCCTGAGATGATAGCGAACAGTTGCGACTACACGGTCAAGCTCGTGAGCCAGTTGCCGCAGGACGACATGACAAAGTACGGGATAGCTCAGATAGCCAAGGAGTTCTTTGCCCGACCTTGGATAAAGGACAACATTCTGGGCATACAGGACTCCGAGCAGACGGAGAATCAGTTCATGCTCCAGAAGGCACAGGAAGTCCTGCCCGAAGCTGGCCTCTTTACGCTGATGAAGGCTGCGGAAGACCAGGGGCATCCCGAACTGGCCTCATTCTACTATCAGGAGCTTTTGCAAATCCTGGCTGCAAAGATGGGCATACTGCCGCCGCAACAGGGCGGGCCCGGGCTTGGCGGCGGCAGTGCGCCAGGGAGAGGAACACCAGGGCAGCGGCCAGAGGTACAGCCCGAAGCGGCCAGAGGGACTCCGCCTTCGCCAGCGACAAGTAACAGCGGGCCTGGTATGATAGCCCCAGGGACACCACGCCCAGGAGCGCAAGGACAGCAAGCGTAAGGAGAAGAGACAATGCCTATAAACGACCCCAACGAACTCACGAAGCTCCAAGCGAGGATCCAGAATGCCACCAGCCTGGGAGAACTGAGCGACATCTATGCGAGTCTGAATACCGCCTATCAGGGCGGCGGTCTCTCGTATCAGTTTTACCAGGAGCTATACGACCTATACAAGGCCAAGTACGAGGCCGTGGCCTCTGGCGGCACAACGGGTGGCATGGGCGGCAACACGGGCGGGACGGGGCAGACAGGGACTTATTCAGGCGTAAAGGCTCTCACGCCTGAGCAGCAGAAATACTTGACTGAGGAAGACCCTGCTACCGCATGGAATAGGGCACTGAACCTGCCCAGTGTTGGGGCCAATCCGTTTCAGGCTTGGCAAAGCCAGCAGTCGAGGCCGGCGTACTCAGCCTACGCAGGCCAAGAGATTCTGAACCGCCAACAAAGGCTGACGCCCCAGAGTTTTCAGGCGTATATGGGGCCGCAAGGAAAGCAGGCTGGAGACACAGCCCTCAATGCACTTACAGGTGCTAAAGGCATGACCTCTGCTGGTCAAGGGGATTGGATGAGTCAGTTGGAGGGGCAAGATATTGGCGGTAGTTTGGCGGCCCTGTTCCAAGCTGCTTTACAGGGCAAAGGATATGCGAGTCCGTTTACTCGCGCTGCCACTCGCAATCTCCCTGGGTATCAGCAACAGTGGACTGCTGACACTGCTGCTGGCGGCGTTGAAGGTAGTCCAACGCTACTGGAATATCTTATGAAGCAAATGGGGCTGTGAGGTCAATATGCCTAACCCATTCGCAGCATTCACTGGAGATACCGCAGGTTTTTTTGGCGACAATCCTGAATCTGCGTATTACAGCTACCAGAACCAGTGGAAAACGCCGAATCAGAAGCGGCACTTCCAGTCGCAGTTCGCCAACATTCAAAACCAGTACCTGGGGCAGCTAGGCCAGATGGTGAAGGCTGGCGGGGCGCCCACTCTGCAATTCGCCAACTTCCTTGAACAATTCCCCTGGGCACAGCAGTTCCAATCCCAGACCCCTCAGCAGCGGGGAGAGGATATCAGCCGCTTCAATCCATTTACCCGATGGCTGGTGTGATAGATGGCCTACTGGGGACTGGTTGCAGAGGATGCACGGCGCAGGCGTAAGGCGCTAGCGTTGCAACCTCCATTGCCCGAAGTAGAGCAAACATCGCTTCAGCCCCCGCTTGGCCCTCTCGCCGTGCCCACGGGGACGACGGAGAAGCCGCCTGAGCCCGGCGAGAAACCCTGGTACATGAAAGGCCCGTCTGAGATTCCAGGTGTTCAGAAGGCAATAGATGTGCTGTCTCCCCCTGGAAGTTTGAGTCGCACCGTTGGGAGTGCTTTGACCACGCCACTTGGACAAGCAGAGGGAATATCACCAGCAGAGGCGCTTCAGCGTGAGTCACCAGTCTCGAAGGTATTGATGGGTCTGCCTGTTGGCGCACCCGTGGGCAGCCTGGCAGGTACAGCAGGACGTGGCGTGCTGCCGCAACTGGGCGCAGGGGTAGGCCGTGCCATCGAGACAGGCGGCGCAGCAGCAGGGATATCCAGGACGGCGGAGACCGTGGCGGCGAGAGCGGCGAAGAAGTCGTCTAGCGGGACAATAGGTTATGCTACGATTGACGAATATGAAGCGGCATTAGCCCGTGGCGACCCCAAAGCCCTTGCTGTACAAGCTAGATTAGAGGGTACGGCTAAACCGTCAGTTGCAAGAGCGGCACTGAAGCCCATTACGGAACCCGCCGCAAAAGCACCAACCGCTGCGGGGCGGAGGCCAGGAACGGCGACGGAAGACGTAATCTCTGGCGGCGATGCGATGGAAGCCGTTAGCAAGGCTAAAGGCAAGAGGCAGTCACCATCTGCGGCAGGCCAGGTCGGGAAAACCTCCCCCGTAGTCCCTGGCCTTGCCGCTTCTACAGAAGCGCAAATCGAGCAGGCCGTAGGGCCGCTTGCGTCAGCCGAGGAACGCCAGGCGTTTGTGGCGAAGCAGGCAGCAGGTGGGAAGCCGCCTATCAAGCCGCCTGAGCCACGTCAAGAGACGGAGACAGTGGCGAGCATAGCGCAATCTGGCAAAGGAGATGTTCCATCCATTGAGGCGGTGGCATGGAAGGACTTTGCCGCCTCCGCTGACCCATCGGGTGCGCCGCCTGTACGAAGGCCACCTACAGCTAAGGGGGCGAAGCCTCCTGGCGATGAACCTGACGACATCTTTGAGGCCGTGAGGAACCAAGCTACTAAGGGAGAGACAATATCCGAGACTTTGTTGCGCCGCCACGAAGCGGCTATCACAACAGCAGAGAATGAGGCCCGTATCCTGGTGGATGAAGGGGTCAAACGGTTCCGTGCGGCTGGCCTGGGAGCCATTCGGCAAGGGCGATGGGTTCCTGAGCAAAAAGATGTGGGTGTGATGGACGAACTGTTTGAGGCACTGCACAATCCCAGCAAGGTTGCAAAAGGTGAAACCAAAATCCCTGTAGGAATGGAAGGTGAGTATTCCCGCCTGCGGGGACTGACCAACTGGGAAGAGTCCATGAGGCTGGACTTTGACCCCGCAATGGCAACTGTGGAGGACTATTTCTACCGTGGCTGGATTGTTCCCAAAGAGGGAGCACCCGCAGTAGCCCAGGGCGTTCCCAGGGGACGGCTTGGTTCTGTGCCATCCTTCAAGAAACCCAGGGTGGACGCCACCTATCGGGAGATGCGGGATGCTGGTTTCGAGCCGATTTCATGGAACCCTTATGAGCAAGGGCGCATATCCAGGCTTCAGGGAGTGCGCTACCGTCAGCAAATGCAGTTGGTTGACCACCTGAAAAAGCTCGACCTTGCCATGACAGATGCGTCAGGACTGGCAGCCACGGGATGGAGGACTCCTAAAGTTGGGCCTGCTTTTGAAGGGAAGGTCTTTGCTACTACTGACGCCACGGGACAGCCAGTCGCCATGTACTCTCGTCGCTGGGTTGTCCCAGACGAACTGGCGGGCAGTTTGGAGAATATGTATGGGATAACCCACAACCTGGGCAATGTCCATGTGGGCAATAGGACATTCAACCTGAGCAAAGCCATTGACGCCGTGGTGTTCATTCCTAAGCGGATCAAACTCTTTGGCTCGGTGTTTCAGCAGATGGACTTTCTGACCAGAAGCTACGTGGGGGCCTGGTCTGGAATGGTGGATGCGCTTATGGCAGGACGGCCTATAGAGGCTGCTCGCCGCCTAGCGGTGTGGCCTAAGTCCGCCGCTGACATTGTTTCAGCAAACTTCCGTCCTGGAGCCAGGGCCGCTATCAGAGTGCAACTCAACAGCACTACGCCGCTTCTGAAAGACAGACCAGGCATACATCTGCGTGGCATCATGGAAGGTGGTCTGTCCACCATTGATACCACCATCTTGCCAAGCAACTTAGACCAGGTGGCACGGGTAGTTGCAGAGGAAGCGGGTTTGTTAGGAAACAAGGCGGTCAGGCGGGCCATAGGCAGCATGGAAAGCTCTATGAGACGGGGGCTGTTTGAGGGAGTTTATCCCGCTGCCCAGATAGCAGACATCAAGAACAATATCGCTCCTATGTTGGTGCGGCGTTACGGGAGTCTTTCGGACGAAGCCTTGAATGGCATGATTGCCAAGGTGACGAATAAGAAGTATTCCACAATTCCAGCATCGCAGAGCGTCTTGCAGAACAGGCCGCTCAGGGAGATTCTTCGTCGTGTGTTTTTTTCCATCAGCGAGTCGGAAGGGCTACTCAGACAGGCAACAGGGGCTATTCGAGGCCCAGAAGCGGGCTACTGGCGTGAGCATTGGCTAGGAGCCTACCTTGGTCTTATCGCCCTTGCGAGTGCCATCCATTATGCCTCTACGGGAGAGGCGCTGCCTTTTGACCGATGGAGTCCTATATCCAAGGATAAGTGGGGGCCATTGCCGGTGGGATACAACCCAAAGTTTGCATCCCCAGACCTGCCTATCAAAGGGACAGAAGGGCGAAACAATCTATTGGACATTGTGGGGCAGCTTGATACTGCATTCCGTATCCTTGACCCGCCTGGGTTTCTGGCTTCCAGGGAGTCCGTGCCTATAAGGGCTTTCACAACCCAAGTAACAGAGAGAGACTACTTTGGAAGGCCGATTGATACGGTTGGGCCAGGCGGCATCTATTCCAGGACGGCCAATCTCATCAACGATATGTTCGCTCCCATAGGTGTAGGCCAGGCGGCGGGACAGATAGCCCTCCAAGCAGGAGGTCTTCCCAAAGGGCTGATTCCTTTGAGTGAACGTGGTCTTGGGACAAAGGGACAACTGGTACAGGCTACGGGTCTGAACCTACGTGCCCAATATCTTCGTGACCTGTGGCCCCAGGACGACTTCAAGGCATACGATGCCTATTTCGCCATTCCTTCCAATGACCAGCAGGTCTTGGAGGAGACGGCGAAAGCAACAGGCGGAATCGCAGATAAGTTCACACGGGCTAGCCTAATGACTCGCCAGAGATACAGGACAGACCATCCCGACGTGGAGGCCAAGCTGTTCATTGTGGGCCAGGTGGAATCTCTTTCGACGAATGACGCCTTCGATATAGCTGTGCGATTGATGAAAGAAAACGGTATTGGAATCAAGGACATCCCAAGTCTAGCCGTAAAGAAATATGAGGCCCCATCTCGTACCAAGTTGCGGGCCAAGTTTGAACTGGCATTGGGGACTAAGACACCTACGCCCGTTACGCCCAAAGCTGCTGTTGCGCCGACGCCTACGCAGCCTATATCTTCGGATGCTTACCGAGAAGCGCAACGTACCCTGGATGCCTCGATTGCGGCCTTGGGTACGCCTACGCCAGAGCCTGTGGGGGCGAGATGATGACTGTATCTGCCAAGACAGCGATATTCTGCGACACATTGGGATGCATATTGCCCATAGCCTATCTGAAAGATGGTGTTCTCATCATTGAGTCTCGGCATCGGGGCAAGAAACACACAGCCACAATTCGCATTGAGGCACTGTACCAAAAGGAAACGCCCTCCACACAACAAATGACCTTAGTAGTTAGTTCGCGAGGCACTTGACAAGCGGGAATAAATGGTTTTACATTAGCACTAAATAGTTAGTGCGCCCCTGATGCGCCCTTTGTTGCGTCCATGAACGCTCCGAAGGGCGTTTGTTGTTTGTGAGGGATCGCATGGAAACGACCGCATCGCCAGCAGAAGTCAACAAAGAGGACAATCCTATCGTTACCGAGTTGGCGCAGCTTGACGCCACGGGCGACGACAAGGAGATTCTGGCTGAGATAGCGAATCTCAATGCCCAGGAAGATGGCACTCCTGAACCTGTTCCTGCTGCTTCGGTCGAGGTTCCCGTTGCCGAAGCCCCCGTCGTAGAACCAGTTGTGACCAAGCCCCCAGAGACTCCTGCTCCATCTGCTGTGTCAACTGAAACCCAGCAGTACATTGCCAGACTGGAAGAGCAGAACAGAATTGCACAGCAACAGAATGAGACCAGAATCCTGGCCGATGTTGTTGCTGCTCATGCCCAGCAGCTAGAGGCTCGGTATGGACTTGCCCCTGAACACGCCTTCGAGATTGCCAAGCAGCAGGGCGACATTGTTTACAGGCAATATGATCAGGAGCGACTACGCCAGGGGCAAATCAACGCTGCCTTCGAGATTGCCAAGCAGCACGGCGTAGATGCCCGTTCCATTATGAATCTTCCCACGCCAGCGGCTATGACCGAGGCTGCTAAGCAAGCTACGACGCAGGGCAAGACCGAGCAACGCCTGGCGGCACTGGAAGCGGAGAATGCCGCCCTGAAGAAGCGGCTAGTGCCCGCTCAGACCTTTGCCAACAACACGGTGATGCCTATTGCCGCCAACAACGATAATGCGCTTCTCGACCAGTACAACAAGGGCGTTAGGACGGAACAGACCATAGCAGCCGCTAGGAAATACGCGGGAGGGTAAGAAATGCCACAGACAGCAACGACGGGTAATTTGGAGAATGCACAGCGAATCATCATCGCAGCGGTGCGGTACACCGAGGAGCATAACGCTCCCGCCATGTCGCTCATTGAGCACATGATACTGAACCAGGGAGAGAAGCAGGTCACTGTACCAAAGGTGGGGCAGATGACCATAAACGACCTGGTGGACGGGCAGGACATCGTGGACGAAGAGGAAATCGGCCCGACCACGGTTGACCTGACCTCTGCCGAGGTTGGTGCAAAGGTCATCGTGACAGACAAACTGGTGAGGCAGAGCCAGCCCAATGTGTTCAGCATGATTGGGCGGCAATTGGGCGACGGCATGGCTCGCAAGAAGGACACCGATGTCCATGCCCTGTATTCCAGCCTGAACGGTGGAACCTTGCTGGGTATCGCAAATGCCAAGTTCAACGTAAGCAACGTGGCCGCTGCCATCACCTACGCCAAGGCAAACAAGTTCGGGAGCAAGCTCTCCATCCTGCATCATCCCAACTCTGTGTACATCTTCACCAAGTCTGGCGCCATCACGCCCGGGGCCACCTATCCCGTTCCGAATGGTTGGTCGCAAGAACTACTGGGCAAGTTCTTTGTGGGACTGCGGCCCCTGAATGGAGTGCCAATCTTTGAGGATGGCAACCTTGCCGTAGACTCCTCGGATGATGCAGTGGGTGTCATAGCAGACCAGGGCGCTATGGTGGTGTTGGAATCGGTCAAGACCCGGACGGAGAGGCAGCGAGACGCATCGCTGCGGGCCACGGAAGTCGTGATGGTATCCGACTACGGCGTCTTCGAGCTTGACGACAAACGAGGGGCCGGATTCAAGTGTGACGCTGCTGCTCCTAGCACTGCTGCCACGGCGTAACGATGGATGCCAGAAAACGCATAGAGGTACGGACGGAACTGGTTAGCCAGGGGTACTCATTTGGCTATGTGGACTCCTGGCCGCCCAAGGTCACGCTCTGGGCGCATCGGGACTTACTAAACACGACTGGTCAGGTAGCAGTGGCGAAAGGGACTGAGATGCCCAATCATCCTGGGCACCCAGACCACCTGGCACGGAAATCCAGGATAGGATTGCTGTCCTGGCCTCCAAGCAAAAGCTGCCAATGCAAGGCTTGCAGAGAATCAAGGATTGTAACGCAACCTGCCGAGGAAGCAGGCGTAGAAGAGCAGGCGGTTGTAACGGTAGTCCGAGGCCGTCCTGCGGGTTCTAAAAACAAACGTCGGGCTACCGCTGGACGCAGAGCCGGCAAAGGAGACTAGCTATGGCATTTCCATTGAACATTTACGGCAAGTTCGGGTGGGAGAAGATTACCACCGTTGGCAAGAAGCACCGCCTGGGCACTCGTATGGAGTTGCCTGATGGTCGTGTGTTCTACTACGCCTTCAGCAACGGTGCCATTGGCGCTGGTAAGCTGGTGATGCAGAAGGACTTGGTGACTGGTGTCCACGGACGTGGCAGGTCTGTTGCAGCCGCCGCCCTGGGCACCCTGGCCATCATCGTGACCAACTCAGGCGCATCGCTTACCAAGGACAAGTACGCCGACGGCACCATCTACGTGACTGATGGTAATGCAGAAGGCCACATGTACATCGTCAAGGGCCATCTTGCCGCTGCCACCACCGCCACCTTCAAGGTAAATCTTGACGAAGAGGATGGCATCGCTGACGAAGCCCTCACCACTGCCTCGAAGGTGGGGTTGCGGCAGAACAAGTGGCTGGACTGCGAACTGTTTGACTCCAACGACATTGACGGCATCCCGTTGGGCGTGGCCCCCGTTGAGGTGGCGGATGACCGCTACTTCTGGTGCCAGACCTGGGGTTCCGCACAAATCCTGATGATAGCCCAATCGTCTGTTATAGGTTACAAGGCACGGGTCTATGCCACGGGCACCGTGGATGGTGGCGTCAGGATGAACAAGACAGCAAGCGCTCAGGCAACAGACAGCCTCTTGCCTGTAATCGGCATCTTTGAAAGCATCGCCACCGCAACGGGGTATGCCCAGATTTTCCTTCAAATAGCCCGGTAAGGTAGCCTATTATGGCTACTTTGCTTGAATATGACCTCAAGAGTGTTCCTGTCGGCGTTGTGCCCCCTGCGCCTACAGGGGCACTCTTGCCCACAGTGCTTGTGGCTATCGTGGGGCCTCGGCCCATGAGCTATGGCACTGAGGGCCGCACCACGCTAGATGACACTCTGGCGATGTGCGCTGCCTACGGGCCATCGGCTGTTCCTGTATTCATTCCAGGTTTCATCACTGAGGAAGAGGCTGCATCCACTGTCCCCCGAAGCAGGCTGCGGGGCCATACCCAGATGCGTAACTGGGGAGTCCAGGCCGCTATAGACGGTGGCTATGACTACCTCTTCCTGATTGAGAACGACGCCTGTTTCACCCCTAACACACTCGAAAGATTGCTCCGCCACGGGCAAGACATCATCCTGCCACGACTCACCTTCCCTGACTTCCCACCTGTCGAAGACATGAACTATGGGCCGCATGACAGGCCAACACGGGAAGGACTGTTGCGTCTGACCTGGGCTGCCCATTGTTGCATTCTGTTCAAAGTTGAAGCTTTGAAGCGTATTGCCCCTCCTGTATGGAGAGGCTTTGGTACTGAGGGCGAAGACCACTACTTCTGGCAGCAGCAGGGTTGCTACCCGCACATGGATGTGGACACGCCAGTCAAAATCCTGGAGTTGGCACGGGGCTTCAAAGACTTCTACCAGATTCCTTTTCGTGCCCATAATAACAATGGAACATTCTGTATTGGCCCTGTTTATCTGAGCCATCAGTCACGAGATATGGGACTCTATCTTTGTAAAGCCGAGGGGTGCAAATACGAGATGATAACCATGAAACCACAAACCATCAGGCCAGATGAGATGAATAACCCATCATTGATGGTCGAGATGGCAACTCTTCGAGAGCATTGGGAAGGCAGAGCCATGAGCTATCCCAGACTCCAATGGCCCCAGGACAAAGGTTATCTGGCGGCACTCATGGATGCTGCTGGGGTTGTGTCTGATGACTATGTGCTGGATGCGGGCACTGGCCCTGGTTACATTGCCCATGAAGTTGCTCCGGTGGTGCACCAGGTAGTCGGCCTGGATGTATCGCCCGCCATGCTTGCACGGGTGAATGGACGCACGGCTGTAAACACGGAGTTCGTAGAGGGGGACATCAGGGCTATTCCTTACCCCAGGGGACGGTTCGACAAGGTGTTTGCCAGGATGGTAGTGCATGGACTGACAGGGCAGGGCGATGCGGACAAGGCCATGCGGGAATGCCTGCGGGTGCTAGTCCCTGGCGGCAAGTTCATCTTCTCCGAGGGTGTGCCAATTAGTCGGATGGCGCAGCAATGGTATACCGAAATGTTCAAGTTGAAGGAAGACCGTATGACCATGACAGTGCCGTTTATGAACCGCCTTATGGTCAGAGCGGGCTTCAAGTACATCAAGGCTGCTGAATATATCATGGAGGGGTTTAGCATCCGCAACTGGCTAGATAACAGCGGGCTACCCAAGGAGAGCACAGACCGCATCATGGAGATACACAGGACGATGCCCGATGCGGTGCGGAAGGCGTATAAAGCTACCATCACACAAGACGACGTGGTGATACAGAGCAAGTTCGCAATCTTGACGGGGACGAAATGACAGTTGCACCCGGACGGCACAAAGTTCTTGCCGACGTTGCGGAGTTGAATGGCTGTCGGGGCGGCAAGCCTGTTGTGCTGGCCCACGGCTGCTTCGACGTGCTGCATCCAGGGCATATCGGCTATCTGAGAGAAGCCAAGGCGAAGGGCGATGTGCTTGTGGTGAGCGTCACCGCGGATGAATATGTGAACAAGGGGCCAGGAAAGCCCGTGTTTTCCCAATGGCAACGCATGGAGCAGTTAGCGGCTCTCGACATGGTGGACTACGTTGTGCCGAGTAATGCACCCACTGCCGCAGAGGTTATTGAGGCAGTTCGTCCAGACCTATTCGTCAAGGGTGGCGACTATGACGAGCAGGGTATCATACAGGAAGAGAAGGATGCCCTGGCGTCAGTAGGGGGGCGGTTGGCCTTCACGCCATACTTTCCAGTTCCCAAGGAAGACCTCAACGGCACATTTCACAGCTACTCAGAGGAGACATGGCGGTGGTTGGAAGGATTCAGGCGGCGCCACAGCGCAGACGAGATTCTGGGATCGGTGGACTCCATTGCGAATCTGAGCATCCTGGTGGTGGGGGAGAGCATTACCGATAGATATGTGATAGTGAACACGCTCACCAAGAGTCCTAGAGAGCACCATCTGTCTGTCAAGAAGCTGCGAACCGAGGCTTATCATGGCGGTTCTGTAGCTATCCAGAACCACCTGGCAGGGTTTGCCAAGAACGTGCGGCTGGTATGCCAGCGTGAGCCGATTGTAAAAGAGCGGTTTGTAGAGGAACAGGAGTTCCGCAAACTGTTCTCGATACAAACATTGCCAGACACGCTATCTATCAAGTTGGAAGGGCTTGACCTTCTGGCCCATGCCGCCGAGTACAGCATGGTCATAGCGATGGACTACGGGCATGGCCTGTTCACGCCTGAGTTACGGGACGGACTGCAAAAGCAGGCCAGGTTCCTTGCCGTGAACTGCCAGACCAACTCTGCCAACTATGGGCTGAACCTTGCGACCAAATGGAAGCGGCTGGACTTTATTTGCATGGATGGTCCTGAACAGCGGCTGGCCCTAGCTAACGGCTGGGATATATACAGCGCAAGCAATGTGCTGCTGACCAACGGCTCAAAAGGCTGCAACTTTGGCATGGACGTCCCATCCTTCGTGACGCAATTGGTTGACAGAGTAGGCGCTGGTGATGCCCTCTTTTCCCTGGCGGCACCGTTGACATGCCTGGGGGTAGATCGAGAGGTAGCGGCCTTTGTGGGCAGTTGCGCCGCCGCCATGCAGTGTGCTACTTTTGGCAACGAGAAGCCCATTGACCCCAAGGTCTTACGGAAGTTCATCAGGAGACTTGTGTAATGGCTGTGGTGACAGTAGCAGACCAGATAGCCCTATACAAGGGGCGAGTTATTGAAGCCATTGAGAATATCAGGGCGACGGAAGTAGTTGTCCTGATAGAACTGCTGCGGGTCATGCGAGATAGGGGCAGCACGGTCTTTGTGGTGGGCAACGGCGGCTCCCAGGCTAATGCCCAACACCTTGTACTCCATCTCCGTGATGTGGGCATAAAGGCCATTGACCTTATGGCCGACTCTGCCTACCTGACAGCGCAGAGCAACGACTATGGCTACCAAGGCAGCGCAGCCCGCCTACTGACACTACTTCAACGTGGCAGCGACGCCCTTATTGTCATAAGCGGTTCTGGGCACTCGGACAACATCCTGGAATGTCTCGGTGTAGGGAAAGGCACAAACATTGGGATATTGGGCTTTGGGGGTGGCCTAGCTCTGCCAATGTGTCAGAGTGCGGTGGTCTTGCCACAGGCCGAGTATGGCCCCGTGGAGGATGCGATGTCTTGTATACTGCACATGATAGCTGAGGCTTTGAAATGAAAAGGGGAAGAGTTGGCTTGTGTTCCTTCGCCGAGTATTTGTACGGCAACCCTGTACCACTTAACCTTAGCAAAGGGTGATAATACAGAGCAGCTATCCACCAACTCAGGAGCAGTATACCACAATGACCTTTGACGCTGCCACAGCCTATGAGAAGATGTACCTGTGCCGACAGGTGGACTTGAAGATTGCACAGGTCTATGGTGGGTATGGCGCATCTTATAATCCCATGCGGACTCCAACACATCTGAGCCTGGGCCAGGAGAGTTGCGCCGTTGGCGTGATGATGGCTTTGCTTGCCGACGCCCATGTGTTTGCCAGTCACAGATGCCATGCCGCCTATCTTGCCAAGGGCGGCAACCTGGACGCCATGATAGCCGAACTCTACGGCAAGGGCACGGGCTGCTGTGGTGGTAGGGGCGGTTCCATGCATCTGCGGGACAAGGCGGCAGGTTTCATGGGAGCCTTCCCTATAGTCGGAGATGGCGTCAGCCTGGCAACGGGGGCTGCTTTGGCGGCGAAGCTAGAAGGCAGCGATAGAGTAACGGCGGTGTTCTTTGGTGACGCAGCGATGGAATCAGGGCAGGTATGGGAATCATTCAACTTCGCCGCCACCCATAAGCTCAGGCTCCTCTATGTCTGCGAGAATAACCGCCTGGCTACACAGACGCCCGTAGAGCAACGTCAGCCAGGGAGTTCAAACATCTGGCAGCGAGTCCTTCTTTTCATGCAATCCAATCGAGTGACCGATAAGGATGTTGAGGTTATCTACAAAACAGTTCAGACCATGCTCCATGAACTGCCCGCCTTCCTGGAAATCAGGACACACCGATGGGCAGAGCACGTGGGGCCAATTATCGAGATGGCCAAGCCAGAATACGACCCCTTGGAGATATTAGGCGCACTGCTGCCAGCTACACAGCGAGACGACATTGAATGGGCAGTGGAGTTTGCCGTGTCGGAAGCGTTCCAGAAGGCTGAATCAGCACCTTGGGCAGAGGTGGAAGTTGCTGTATAAGAACGCTATCTCTCAGGCGATGGTGGACGCTCTCCGCAACGATGAACGGGTGGTTATCATTGGGCAGAACGTCACCACACCACATGGCGTCTTTGGGACAGTCTCCGAAGCGGCACGGCTCTTCCCCAAGCGTGTCTTAGAGATGCCCATATCCGAGACGATGATGACTGGGGCATGTGTGGGTCTGGCGATGGAAGGTTGGAAGCCCATCCTGGTACATACCCGGGCAGACTTCTCTCTGTTCAGCTTTGAGCACCTTATCAACACGGCGGCGAAGTTCAATTTCCTGCACGGGGAGCCGCTGCCGTTTATCATGCGGTGTGTAGTGGGCCGTGGATGGGGCCAGGGGCCAGTCCATAGCCAGAGTTGGCATCACCTTCTGGCGCAGATACCAGGGCTGGATGTGTTCATGCCAGTGTTGCCAGGCAGATATCACAGATGGCTGAAATCGGCTCTGGAGAGCGGCACCCCCACCATCATCTTTGAACCACGCCGCCTCTATGACCACGACCTGCTGGGAATGTCTGACCAGAAATACTACCCTCTGCCCGACATCACCATCTTCGCCCTTGGCGACATGGTGCTAGAGGGATATGAGGCAGTGAAGGTGCTAGAGGGCATGGGTGTACGGCCCAATCTCCATGTATGGGAGCATGTAGTAGAACTTCCGTCTACTGATCACCCATACTTACTTGTGGACACCGTTGTTCATAGACCTAGCCCAGGCATCGTATCCCCGCCCTTCATCCCCCAGGGCGCCTCTGTACCAATGGAACGGATGTGGTATCCTTCTGCCAGGGATATTGTAGTCAGAGTATGCCAGCTGCTAGGGAAAACGCCGCCAGCGGAGGTGGAATCTCATGCAAGCGACATCGCAGTACCTACAAGTGCTTTCTAGTGTGGACTTTCCAAAGGAAGTCGAGTTTGTCTCATGGAATGGGAATAAACTCACCTTGCGGATGAAACAGGACATGCCAACAGCAGAACGGGGGCACATGCTCTTGGAGTTGGAGAAGCGGCTGCATCGGGAGATAGACCCAGATGTGCAGGTCTTTCTACAGCCAAGAGGCGACATGGAAAAGCTACGGGTGAAGCTAAGGGGCGCGAAGGTCTAATGGTCATCGTAATTGAGCGACCTACCACCAGCCTCCGCATTATGGACGGCCACAAACTGCCCTACCACATTGACCGTGTAGAGCAATGGCGGCATGGAGAGCGACTGGCTCCCGTAACCATAGATATGGCGTTGACCCGCAAGTGTGACGCAGCTTGTAGCTTTTGTTACGCCATGCTCCAGGAAAATGACCGCCACGAGCTTACTTGGCCCATCCTATCCGATTTCCTGGATGACGCCGCTGAGATAGGGGTTAGAGCTATCAGCCTGCTTTCAGACGGCGAGAGTCTGCTATCCCGACACTGGGTTCCATTTGTGCAAAAGTGCAAAGCCCTTGGCATGGACGTGGCAGCAGGAAGTAACTGTCACACGCTCACACCTGACAGACAGGAGGTATCGCTACCCGCCCTGTCTTACATCCGCATCAACTGTCCTGCTGGTACTGAGCAACGTTATTGTGAAATCATGGGCGTTCAGCCCAAGTTCTTCCAACAGGTGCTCTCGAATATCCGCAACATGGTGGCTATCAAGAAGCGGAACAATCTGCCTGTTCAATTGGTGCTTCAGATGGTCTGCTTACCACAGGATGTTGACCAGGTGATTCCATTCGTAAGGCTAGGCAAAGAACTTGGCGTGGAAGCCTGCACCGTAAAGCACGTGGCGGATGATGAGGATGGCAACTTGGGTGTCAACTACGGAGCGGTCAAGGGAATGATACCCACGCTGCAAGAGGCACAGAAACTTGCCACGCCTGAGTATCAGGTCATTGTCATGTGGAACAAGATACTAGAAGGCATGACCAGGACATATCAGCGATGCCGTGGACCAAGATTCATGTTGCAGATAAGCGGTAGCGGACTGGTGGCTCCATGCGGCGATAAGTTCAATGACCGCTACGCCAAGTTGCACATCGGCAACATTACCGAGCAACGGTTCAAAGACATCTTCCACTCCGAGCGATACTGGGAAGTCATGGACTATCTGGTCTCTGAGGAGTTCAACGCACAACGCTCTTGTGGCCCCCTTTGTAGACAAGATATGATAAACCGTGCCCTTGAAAAGGAAGTAAAAGGGCTAGAGATAATCCAAGCGGCAACTGAACCAACAGTCAACTTCAACTTCATATAGCCATGAAACATATACCCATGAACAAAGACCATGCAGACAAAGCGCTCCTGCGCTTCAAAGGAGTGGCAGACGACCTTGGGTTGGACTGGTGCTTGTTTGCTGGCTCTGCCCTGGGCATGTACCGAGACGGACGGTGGATAACCCATGACGACGACATAGACCTGGCGGTAAAGGCCACGCCAGAGGAGTTGGAGAAGCTGTGGCCTGCGTTGTATGAAGCAGGCTTCAACCTTGGACGATGGTGCGAGAACGTGGACGGGACAAAGAACAGGCATATCTACTACGACCCCGACGTTCCCAACATCAAAGACGGCGGCATCCTGGTGGACGTGTTCTACACCTTCACCGACGACGAGGAGAACCTTACGCGTTTCTTTGACGCCGTGCCGTACAAGGACGAACTGTACCGTGTGCCGCACCCTGTCCAGGCGTATTTGCAACTGGCCTACGGCGAATGGTGGAATAAAGAGAACCGCAACGCTGCGATGGGCAAAGAGGGAGTGAAAGTTGGTAGCCAAACTGTGGTTGCCTAAAGGAGTTACTCAGGGTACGCCTAGTCTCCTGGGGCGTAATGTAGAGACTGGCAGTGCCGTTGTGTCCCATAGCTTCCGTTTTCACTCTGCCACGTACGGCAAGACACGTGAGGTACGGATACTAGCCGATGACTCCATGAGCAAGGCGCAGATAGAGGACATGGCCGCTTCTGCCCTGGAAACCTGGCTGATAGAATTGGAGGAGAAGCGGCAGCGCAAGGTGGGTAAACATGCCCCTGCAAGTGTTGCGGAGCGGCAGGAAGTGGGGAAGGCCATAAGGGAGTTCCGCAGCTATGCCGCTGCAAGACGTGAAAGCACCAACAACAAGACGTACTACCAAGGGGCGAAGTAGGAGAAACCAATGCCAACACCGCAGATGGATGTAAGAATAGTTCAAGCGGATGGGCAGATGACTGTTCAGGTCACTAACCCTCCCGTTGATGTCCAGGTCTTCGCCGCTTCTGGCACATGGACAAAGCCTGCGGGGGCTACAGTGGTTGAGGTTGTGCTGTTTGGTGCGGGCGGGGGCGGTGGCGGCGGCGTTGGTGGTGCAACTGGCACAGGTAGGCCCCCTGGCACAGGCGGCGGCGGCGGAGCCTGTAACAAGTGTACGTACAGGGCCTCCGACCTTGCCGCAACAGAAGCGGTTACTATTGGCGCTGGAGGGGCGCTAGGCGCTGGCGGTAGTAGTGGAAACGGGTCTAACGGAGATCAGGGCGGAGCTACCGACTTTGGAACTCGCCTTTACGCCTATGGTGGAGGTGGTGGCGCTGGCGGTTCCGTGGGCAATAGTCGGAGTGGGGGCACTGGCGGTGGAATAGGGGGTGGTGGAAATGTTGGCGCTGGGTCTGCCCAACTAGGTGGATTGCCTGCTAACACAGCCAACGAAACAGGAGAGGGATTTGGTGGGGGCGGCACAACTCCGGGATCTGCGGGTAAGGCTGCTGCTTTCGGCGGGGCAGGTGGTGGAGGCGGCAACGTTGCTGAGGGGCTTACTGGCGCTAGTAGTGTGTTCGGCGGTGCAGGTGGTGGTGGCGGTGGCCCAATAGATACAGATAACGTTGAAGATGCAGGTAAGGCTGGCGGCAGAGCAAACTCTATGATAACGAGTGGTGGTGGTGGCAGTGGTGGCGCTGTAAACGGCGGCGCTGGCGGCGCTGGAACAGCAGGGGATTCTACAAAGGGCGGAACGGGCGGTGGAGGTGGCGGAGCACAGGATTCCGGCACGGGCGGCGTTGGCGGAGCAGGTGGAGCAAATGGAGGTGGTGGGGGCGGAGGCGGAGGCGGAACATCTGTTGGCGGCGATGGTGGGCTAGGCGGCGATGGTGCAGTGTATGTCTATTCTTGGTAGGAGCTAACATGGCAATTCAACGCATGGCAGTGGTTGACGCAGAAAACAACGTGGTCAACGTCATTGTCTACGATACCGAAGGCAACTGGACGCCGCCAGAGGGCTGTATCCTTGTGGACGCTGAGACAGGTGGTGGGGTCGGAGACACATGGGACGGTGAGCAGTTGCTGCCTGTTCTTGGGCCAGAAGTGAAGAAACATTGGTGGAGCGCTGGGTGATGTTCTACAAGATAACCACAATTCTGGCGCTGATATTGGCAATAGCAGCCCTGTGGCAAAGCAGTAATGTCCAGGCTAGCCATCTGCCCAGTCTTGATGTTGAGCGGATACGGTGGATTGATGAAGACGGCAGAGTACATAACCGGATATGGGCGGGTGGTGCAAACTTTGTGGACGAAGTGAGTATCACCGCCTATGGCGGATGGGCTAACTGTCGGACCGAACTCAACTCCGCTCCCATGTTTGCGATTTGCAGCGACGTGACAGGCGACCCCTATGGTGGAGCCTCGGTAGCGACCTTCGAGGGGCATAGATACGGCGACCAGGGGTGGAACGCAAGCCCGCTACTGTACGGGATGCAGCCCAAGGGCAATCCTGGCGACCCTGCTGCCCTGCGAGTGGCGTTGTACTACGATAGAGTGTGCTTTGCGCCCGAAGGCAGCACCCAGCACTCCAACAACCTCGATGCCTGCGTAGAGCGGGTGGGCGGAAAGTACACCCCCGACTTGAAGTTCACGGCTGGCGGCAAATACGTGCTCTTATCTGAACTATCGGCGTTGCTAGGGAGATGAACGATGCCGCAGACCAAGGAAAAGAAATGGAAGCATCTCTCCTAAAGGTGGATGCTGTACATGGATATTCGCTAGAAATCTTGGAGGGCGAAAAACTCCTAGCCAGTGAAGGCTTCAAAGTTATAGATTCAAAGGAGCAATCAGATGCCGACTTTCAAAGTATACAACGCTAAGAGTCCTGGTAAAGAGCCGATTACAAGAGTGGAAGCGTTGACAATAAAAGAGCATGGTGGTGAAGAATGGCAACTCTCCACGCCAGCTAAGGCTAGTGAGACCAGTGGGTATCTTGCGGCGCTAAAGAGGGTGTCAAGACGGATTTCTGCACCCGTCCAAGAAGCGTCTGAAACATCGGAGCATCATCCTTCCAAAGAAAAAGCGGAAGAAGTCCCGTAAGGCAGATAAAGTGGGCAAGAAGAGGTAAGCCATGCCAAGTATACAGGGACGCACGAGGCTTCAGATTCGAGAGGCCATCGGCTACAACGTCCATGGCATGGAGCTTATCACTGCTGCTGCCAGCGGAAGTACCACTACCTTTCTGTCCGATATGCTATGGGGTGGAGCCGACGACCACAACGGCAAGTGGTGGGTAGGCACGGACACCCCCAATGCTGGCGTGTATGCTCGTGTAAAAGACTCTTCTATAACGAGTGACCGCACCACGCTCACGCTGTTCCCCGCTGTCACATCCACGCTTGCGGCTGATACCGCCGAACTGTGGGCCATGCGGTTCGACCCAAAGATGGTTGAGGAGTTCATCAACCAGGCCATCATTGAGGTCACGGGGCTGGTCTACGACCCAGAGGAGAGCGTAGCTTTGTTTGCCGATGGCAGGCAGAGTCGCTATGACATACCCACGCAGTTTGCCATGCTGAACGGCGTGGAGCTACGCAGCAAGGTAGAAAGCAAGCGCATCCACGCAGCAACGGCAGACTGGGATGAAGGTGGAGCGGTGACAGGCGTCACCCGTTCCCTGGATTCCAAAGATTACAAATCACCCCCAAAGGCACTCAAGTTTGCCATACTGTCCACAGCGGCGGCGGGGGCGATTCTAGGTAGCAAGGCGATTACCTCCCTCAACATCTCTGGCTATGACTACGTGGAGTTCTGGATAAAGAGCACCATAGCGACAGCAGCAGGAGACTTGAAACTTCACCTGGACGATACAGCTTTAGTTGCTTCTGCCTTAGAGATATTGAGCGTACCTGCCCTGGTAGCGGACACCTGGGCGTACGTGCGAATATCCTTGGCGAACCCTGAATTGGACACAGCCATCATCAGCATCGGGCTGGAATACGACGTGGACATTGGGGCCTGCACCATTTGGATAAACGACATCAAGGCAGTCAAGGATGACTCATCAGTTTGGGTTTCACTGGACAATCGCTCCTGGCGGGTGGACGAACTGAACCGAGACCTGATTCTAACCAACGGGGGCCGCTTACAGGCAGGATACCGTCTGATGAAGTTGAAGGGCGGTGACAAGCCTGCGCTCCTGTCTGCTGATTCAACGGCTTGTGAGATTGATGACCAATTTGTGATAGCCAGATCCACGGAGCTAACCCTGATAGCAGGTGGCCCCAGTGCCCAGAACGAAGCAGGCATTAGAGAGTGGCAGGCGCAGATAACCTATTGGCACAACCAGGCAGAAGCGGCCAAACGCAGCCTGCCGCTGCTGGTGGGCGCAAGGACGGTGGGCTAGCCATGAAGTTTGACGCTGGTTCTCTGACAATTACAACGGCTGGCACTGAGCTTCAGTTCAGCAATACAGCCGATAGGGTAAAGAGCCTCAGTGTGCGAGCACGTCCTGGCAATACGGGCAATGTCTTCTTTGGAGTTTCCGATGTGACCTCCACAGGTACGCTGACATTGCAGCCAGGAGAAGGCAAGATTGAGGATTTCGGCGATGGCAGCGTACCGTTCAGCACGTTCTACGGAGACTCGGCCACCAGCGGCGACATCCTGGACTGGACGGCGATTTTGGAGTAGCAGCTTTGGAGTAGCAGCAATGGCGCAATACCCACACCAAGAAGACAGTTACAGGGTGCTCAACCCAGCAGGCGACATTGACGCCAACCAGAAAAGCATCCTCGGCGTAAACCAGGTCAGGGGACGAACCAATAGCACCCTGGTGCTAAAAGGCAGCAAAACCGACACCGACACTCCGGCAGGAGTAGAGATATGGCAGGGCGACGGCGCTGGTGCCGAAGTGGAAGCCGCAGGCGTGGTGCCCACGGCTACGCCCTCTACCCCTTTGTGGGTACAACGGGCGAACCCTACCACACCGGTTAGTTCAACCTTGCCAGCCAGCTTCCTCACATTCAAGTGGAATCCCGTAGATGACGTTGTGACCCTCTACGTGAATGATGGCGGGATCATCCGTTCCGTAGCGATAGGGACGGTGGTGTAATGGCCGAGACAGTCGTCAACGCCCAGGAAATCAGCCTGAACGCAGTTCGTTACAAGGTAACGGGGCCTGTGCGCCGTACCCTGTCCTCTGTGTACCCCGAAAAGACTGTCATCGGCGACTACACCAAGGACAGCCACCCTAGCCTATCCACGCTGGCCCTCAGCGACCACCGTGGCGGCATAGGCCAGGACATCTACCAGGGCGACGGCTCCGATGGCCCTGCCAACCGTTCCTGGTACTCCACGGCGGATACCCGACACAAAGGCCATCTGATTCTGCCGCCGTTGGTCACAAATACAGGGACAACGCCTGCTGGTTTCAGCACCGCCTACACCCTTATGAGCTATAAGGGTGCCGTCTATGGGAACCTGGCGGCAACCTCGACTGGAATCTATCTCTACACCCCTGGGACTGATACCTGGGGGTCTCGCTTGCTGGCAACAGTCATGGCGAGTGCGGTATGGCGGTGGGCAGGTGGGGCTATTGCTGGCACCACCTATATTGCCTGCACCAATGAAAGCAATGAACTCTATTACTATGATGGGTCAACATGGGCGACAAGGACGCTCGGCAGCATTGGTGGCATCTTGGCATTTGGGAAGGAGAGATTATGGGGTGTTAGCTACAGCAACTACAAGCTCTGGTACACCTTTACGCCTGGTAGTGGCGAGATATTTCTGCGTGAAACGCCGCTGCTTCGCCCACTCATCAAAGGGGCCTCTCTTTTATTTGCACGCAATGCCGAAGGTGATTTCGTTTTGCATCTAGTTACCAACGAGGGGCTTTTTGCCTACGACGAGGGCAACGACGAATGGATAGCGACTGGTTTGCAGTTCCCTGATAACTCAGGGACTGGGGGTGGGACTACAGGCATCATGTGGCGTGACGACATCTACCTCTCGGCACGTTCCACGGTTTACAGATATAGCATCAGAAGTGGGGAGGCGGTGATTACGGCCATAGGGCCAGACCGTGACGACGGCTTGCCCTCCACCAAGGCGCACCTAATCACGGATATGGTGGCTGCCCAAAATGACATCCTGATTTCAACGGCAACGAGTTCTGGGACAAGAACGAGCCTGGTCTTGGCCTGGAATGGGCAAGGGTGGCGTGTGCTTTATGAAGGTGCTGGGACAGACCTTGACCTGCGGTCTCTTCTGGTCGTTGGCATCGCGGGTGACTACCGTCTTTTCTTTTGGTATGGCGCAGCAACAAATGTTATTCCATATCTGGCGTTGCCTGCTGACCTGGTAAATCCCCTGCGGCTCCCCACCTACACCTACGCCGCCGCTGCCACGCATGACTGGCCCTGGTTCACCGCTGGGCAGTCTGACGTGACCAAGGTGGCCGTGCGGGTGAAGGTGGAGACGCTGAACCCAACCACCTCTGAAACCGTGAAGGTTTACTATGCGATAAACCGCTCGTCAACCTTTCAACTTATGACGAACTCCACGTACACAACGGGAGTTATCACAGCTTCAGGAGTACACACCTTCGAGTTCCCAAGTGTGGATAGCTGGGTTAGCACCACTGCGCTGACAGGCACGGCGTTCAGGTCAATCCAGTTCAGGATTGTGTTTGCTCGTGGGAGTACGAACACTAACAGCCCAGATGTCCTCTCACTCACGCTGGAATACTACAAGAAGATGGATGCCAAGTGGCAGTTCCAGGTGGATGTAGACATGAATACTGAGTTTGGGGGGCGTAGCCAGAAAGAGCAACGTGCCGCTTTGCTCACGGCGATGGAAACAGCTACACTCTTGGAGTTCACCTATCGGGACCCTAGCTCCAACTCGGATGCTACGTTCTATGTGCAGGTGCAGCCATTGGAATCAGCGGAGCAGCAAGGATTTGATGAACGGGGCGTAACAACCTTGCAGTTGAGGGAGGTCTAACGTGGCAGCATTGCAGGTCGTGTAGTATACTGGGCGAGAAGGCATGACAGATTCAAGGGAGCCAAGTATGATGTCGCCAGACGAGAAGCGCCCTATAGCGGAGAATGAAGCGCCGAAGGAGGTCGAGCAGGTCTCCGAGCAGGACACCCCTCTAACTCAAGAGGAGTTCGAGGCCCAGATGCAGCGGCTTACCGAGCGCGCCAAGGCCGCTGGGTTGAACCCAATACAGACGATGCTTCATTCCTACGCTAGTCGGGGCAGGGCTATAATCAACAGCCTTCTGGGTGCCCTCGAAAATGCGGACAGCGCAAAGAAGAAGGAATAACATGGGCTGGCTGGTCGGTTCCACACTGGCAAGCATGGTGGCCTCGTTTATCGTCGTCAAAATCTTCGACTACATTTTCGCGGGGGTGACTAGCGGCTTGGTCAGCAGCGCAAGGTTCCCTCTCTTTGTCGGCACCTGGACGGCGGTCACGGCGCAAGCTGGAATGCATGGGTTCACGAGCCGTATCAGGGGGCTGAGAAAGGGCTTCGTAAAGAGGGCCAGGCTGTGAGGCAGGCAACTTGTCACCCAGACCGACCACAGTCGGCTAAAGGGCTATGCAACGCTTGCTATTGCCGAGCCTGGTGTGCGGCGAACAAGGAGAGGAAGGCAGGGACGGATCGAGCATGGCAGGCGGCTCACCTAGACTCTTCCCGCACACGGACGAGGTTGTATCGAGCAAGGAAACTCGCTCGGCATGCAGTCCGTACGGAGGAGGTTGCCATCCAGCAGAAAGCCTACAGGCTCGCCAACAGAGAGAGGAGGGCAGAGACGGATAGAGCATGGCGGGCGGCCAACCCTGAGAAGAGGCAGGCGTGGGAGGGGCTACGTCGAGCAAGGAAACTCGGAGCGATTGGCACTATCACATCAGGCCAATGGGCCAGTATAAAAGCGGCATACGCATGGCGATGCGCCTACTGCGGGAAGATGCCAGCCTCGCTGACTCAGGATCACGTCATCCCTCTGTCGCTTGGTGGTTCACATACACCCACCAACATCGTCCCTGCATGTCGGTCATGCAATTCTAGTAAGGGTGCTAGACCACCGACAAGATTACCCGCCAAACGGCTGCTTGTTTAGTGGTGCGACAGCTAAGACAAGGTAGCACAAGCGGCAAAGATAAAGGAGTTTTATGAGCATTGGTGAAGATAGAGTACGAGTCAGTTTCAATCCTAGTAGCAACCCAGATGTCGAGAAGGTAAAGCGACTCACCGCTGATTTGATAAACGCCTGCGAGATGTTCAAAGCTAAAGAGCCAAGATTGGCAGCACTCGCTCAAACTGCCTACGAAGAAGCAGCAATGTGGGCGGTCAAGGCAGCCACGACTTAGAATGACTCGGTAAGATAGGAATCTATAGTGAAAGGAGAATCTAATGGGCGTACATGAGCTTATGTTTATTGGAATCGGCCTCGTTGCTACAGTTGTCCTGGGCGGCGGCGGTGCTTGGCTAATGAGGGTCTTCAAGGGCAAGAAGGCTGACCCAAAGGTCTGAGCATCAACGGGCCGCAGAGCGCATTCCAGCGGTTTGGTCGAAGAGTACGCCGCCGACTTCTCTGTGTATTCATCGCTTTCGGGGTCGGTGCCAGTTTCACATTTTACTTCCGTGCGGCGACCTTTGGATTTTTGTTAGCCCCTGCGAATGGAAGCCTCTCGTCCTACGGGGGACTTCCCATTTTCACCGGCCCAAGTGAGATGATGGCTGTTGCCATTCATTTGACTATGATGGGCGGCTTGGTCGCTGCGTTCCCCGTCGCAACGATCAGCGTGTACCAGCTAGTGAGTCCGTTACTGAGTCGCCAGAAGCGGCGGTTTGTAGTCCTCTTTCTGCCTGCAATCTTTGTGTGCTTCCTCGGCGGAGTGGCATTCGCCTATTTCGTGATGCTGCCCGTAGGACTCAAGTTCCTGCTCAACTTTGGCGAGGGCATCGCTGTCCCGCTAATAAGCATCACGGAATACATGGCCCTGGTCACGGCGATGCTGTTCTGGCTTGGTATGGTCTTCGAGTTACCGCCCATTATGTTCCTGCTTACGAAGCTGAGGCTTGTGCGGTACGAGCAATTTCGCCGGTTCAGCCGGAACGTCCCTGTGGCGGCACTTATCCTGGGCGCATTGCTCACGCCCACGTTCGATGTCGTCAATCAGACATTGGTGGCATTCCCCATTATTTTACTATACGAGGTCGGGCTGTTCCTTTCGCGGCTGGCTAGGCCGAGGGAGAGGAAGCAGCGCCGTTCAGTCTTTCGGAATAAGGTAGCATCGTTTTGGCGGCGGCTCTGGACCGTCTTCATGGTGTTGCGTCGAAGGGCAAGACGTGGTTGGACATGGTTTACGGGTAGGCTGACTAGACCTCCCTCATGAGCTTGTCCGCTGTGTAGTAGGCAACCTCCCGCTCCGCATCGGAACGATTCTTCCACTTGTGCAGGTTGGAGTAGGCCAGGTCTATGAACTTCGGCTTGAAGGGCCTGACCTGGCCGCACTTGACGCACGTGCCCTGGTCTTTGGGCTGGTCTGGTATCAGGTCGCCTATCTTCCAATAGTGGTGGCACTCTATCATTTTCACACGTCCACAGCTTCACCATGCCGTAACGGGTTCTCTTGCGCCTTCTCGGTACAGGGCTTGCATACGAACACGTCCACCCGGTAATGGCGATTGGGACACAGGCAGATGCACATGCAAGGGAAGCCCTTATCCATGACGGCCTTGCCAGCGACTGGGACGTGAGTCATGCACTCTCCTGGTGCTCCACGTAGCACCTGCTGCACCGCATCTGTAGGCAGCAGGCGCATGACACGAGTCTGGCTACCCACTCGCCGCAGACCTCGCATCGGAGTAGCGTGTCTCCGAACAAGTCCGTCCTCGTTGGGATCATCTTGGCGTTCATTGCTTCACCGGATAACAGCACTGTCTTTCTCCGGCAGCGACCGTTCCAGCGCCTCGATAAGGGCGAGAACGGGATGCCTGCCCATTAATTGGACTGCTTTACCGTTCACGTTCAGCCACTCGCCTGTCGTCAGGTGAAGCTCGAAGCTCATTTCTTCATTCCGCAGTGCTTCAGGTGCATCCCACCAGAACTCCATGACGGGGCGGACGATGTAGCCTTCGCAGTCAGCGTCTTTGTGCACGTCTGGGTAAACGCCATGCCAACCTTCACCAAAGCCATCGTGATGGCCTACAATGCATTTCTCGAACACCGCCCCGAACAGGTGCGGGTAGCGAAGGATACGGCCATTCGTGCAGACGCACATATTGGTGGTAGAGCCGTGGGCATCTTCGTAGACCACATGAGAACCACGCCCGCCACATTCAGAGCACACCATCCGCCACTCCCTAGTATCTGCCAGGTGCCGTAGGGCTTGCTGGGCTTCGGCAATGTTCATGGCTTCCTTCCTTTGTCTATCCTCTTTACTCTGTGGTCATGCAACATATCACGGAGCATAAAACCTAAGACGATAACTTCCACTACGATTGCTATTGGGGTCTCTATGAGCACAGGGAATAGCCATGAGAGGCCACCAAGAATCAGCATCGCTCCTGCATAGCCCAGCCAGCGGTTGCGCGGGGTGAGTGTCGGCTTCATGGCATGGTGCTTCAAGCAGTCCCAGACACATTTGCCTTCACCATTGACTTTCGTGTGGCCGCAGCCCTCGCACAACTCGTCGTAATTATAGCCAGCAGGCCGTTCCTCAAAGTCCGAGTAGCCGACCGGTGCGCCCAAATCAGAGGAGCACTGCACACAGAAATCAGCCATTAGCGACTCCTTTCAGCGCTTCCCACACCACATCGAAGGCGGCTTGGCCTGGGTCTATGCCTGTTTTTATACCGTCCATGACAAGCAATCCAAGTTTTACCGCATCGATATATGACAGATGTGGGCCGCTCATCCAGACATACGCCCATAGGTCTGTAGTAAATGTCCAGCGACGGCCTTGGCAACTTGGCGCTCCTGGGTATATTTCGTGGTATTTAGTATCACCAACAGGAACCATAAAACCATCGCACTTCACCCGCAGCCCAAACTTGCCGGCTGGGTCGAGCAGTGGGACACGGCCTGTGTTGTCACATTGAGTGCAATGAGCAAGAGCATGGATTATTCCGTAAGACGGCGGAGGTACAACGGAATCCCCAGGGCACTCCGTCGTCAACTCAGCCAGCGCCAGCATCTTGTCCTGTAGGGTTACAGTTCCCATTGCTCTGCCACCTCCTTATATTGTATAAAAGGCCCTGCTGAGCGTTCAGAAAGGGTCTTATAACAATCGGTGCAAGCCCGTATATGCGACGCCAAGGCGTGCACTGTCCCATCTTCTGAGTAGACATCCCTACCACAAGGAGCGTCCCAGTAACCAGGTTCGTTATTGTCCGGTAGAGTTGGTTCAGCCATCGTGCTTCTCCTTGCTGGCTTCGTAGGCGGCGAGGGCTTGTTCCCCACGCTTAGTAGCATCGAACCATGACCACCCATCTAGTGCAGGCAATCTCTCCTCGCCCACGTATTCACGAGTGAGATGAATAGCAAGCACGGCAAAGTTTAGCGCATCCGCCAACTGCTTCACCTGAGCCTGTAGCCGCTCTACTTCGTCAACCAAGTATTGAGCATTGCAGCGGTCGGCGGGGTCGCTAAAACTTTCAGCCCATGCAAGCTTCGTCACTTTCTCCGTTCTCCCTTGTCTGCAGGTTTATCAAGATACCGACCTACTAGTCCTACAAGTAAAAGCATTATGCAAAAGACCCCAAATATGATGGCAAGTCCAATAAAGATGCCCAGAACATCAGACATAGTGCCTCCTAAGCATACCCTTGTGGAGCTTCCTCGCTGCCTTCAGGTTGCATAGGCCCGTAGACTGTAATCCGTGGGCCAGGCTGTACCGCCTCTGCTTTCTCTAGATGCTCCACCTGAACCTGTAGCCGCTCAACCACATCAATTACGATAGCGATTCCAAGGTCTAGCCCACTAGCAAGGCCAGTCTCTGGTACAGCCTCCTGTAGCTTCCACAGCAGACCCATACAGCGAGTGGTTTCGTGTTGCTCTGCATCCTGTAGTGCCTTCTGTAGCCGCTCTACCATAGCTACAGCACACTCCCAATGCTCATTAGAGTCCTTCCAGCAGGTATCCCAGTGGCTACTGATCCTACCCGACCACCGAGTTTGACTGTCGCTGTTCATCGCTTTCTCCTTTGTTCTTCAGCCACGGGCGGTTTTCATGGCTTTGGCTGTTTCGCAGCCAGCAACAACTCCTGGGCATCCTTCGCCGTACCAGTCCACTCCTGCTCCGACTTACCTAGAATCATCTCGATACCCGCCACGTCCATGCCCCACCTGGCCTTGGCCCAAGCGTTGAGCTTCTGCCACTCGGCCTCAGTAGGCGGCGCGGCCTCAGCGGGGCTAGGCGTTGACGTGGCGACGGTTGCCGGGGCATCGCCACGCTTAGGCCCTTCCAGGATGATGGGGTAGAACCTGTTTGCCGTTTCCTCAATAGTAGTGAAATAGGCATCATTTATTGGTTGATTCCCCCACGTAGTTACAGCCAAGTTGACTGACTGGCTCCATGCAATCTCTAGTCGCCGTTGATCTGGCAGTGGCGGCGGTTCCTGTGCCTTCACCGCTGTCTCTGCTGGCGTGGCAAGCCCTTCCAGCCCCCAGTAGTAGTCATAGGGGCGTGTACCCTGCTTGTCCTTCTTCAAGCTCTGCCGCACCAAGACAACCATGTACGGCTCAGGACGTGGGGCCAACAGTTTCGCCGTTGCCTCTCGCACCCTAGTAACGATGGTCGGGTAGTTAGAGCGGAACTGGGGAACGTCTAGTTCCAGCTTGAAACCATCCTCCTCCTCTGCTCGGCTTTTGACCGTGGCAGAGACGACCATGCGTTCAGCTATCTGTTGATTCGTCACGCTTTCACCTTCCTTTGCTCCTCTGTGTCTTTGACTGGTTCCATCCATGCTAGGAAGTCATCCCAGCAATGATTGCAAATTACCAACTTATTTAGTTGTGTCCGAATAGTACCAGGCGTGCTGATGTGACGCTCCGTGTTCAACCACACCCAGTAAACAGGAAGGTCATGCTTCTCCTCATGCGTCCCCTTGTGGCGGTCTAGCTTCCCGCAGCGGTCACAGGCGGTTTCGGTCCAGACTGTTTGGCCCACGCTGCACCCTTCTGCCCTTGGCCCACTCGTTCCCAGCACTCCACTACGTCCTGGCAGAACGGCCTGCCGCTGCTGTTGGTCTCCACGGGCTGCGCCTCTGTACCCACAAAGCCGCAGTTGCGGCAGGTAAGAGGTGTGCTGATACTCATAATAACCTTCGTTTAGCCGTTGCCGTAGCCGTAGCCGTAGCCGTTGCCGTTGCCGTCGCCGTCGCCGTTGCTGTAGCCGTTGCCGTAGCCGTCGCCGTAGCCGTTGCCGTTGCCGTCGCCGTAGCCGTAGCCGTAGCCGTAGCCGTAGCCGTTGCCATTGCCGTTGCCGTCGCCGTAGCCGTCGCCGTCGCCGTTGCCGTAGCCGTGGCCGTCGCCGTCGCCGTCGCCGTTGCCGTAGCCGTTGCCGTAGCCGTAGCCGTTGCCGTAGCCGTCGCCGTCGCCGTAGCCGTAGGACGTTTGCGATTCTTCCCCTATGAAGATAGGTGCTTTGCCCATTTCGACTCCACGCAATCCAGAGTAGCGATAACTGTCATTTCATGGAAACGGCATGTTGGTTCTCGGTCAAGAATTGTCTTAGCAGTCGGCCCCCCTTCTGCGATTTCGCCGAGACCTTTTGTTGTTCCCCACAGCCGTATTGCAGCACAATCTTCCAGACGGCAATTGCTGCCTTCCTGGTAGTAGCGGCCTACCTTCACCCAACCTCGTTGCAGAATAACAATTCGGATTGGGCTAGGTGCTTTGGTATCCTTCCTGACATACTCCACTCCGTCAATAGTCACTGTCTCTTTCATGTGCCCTCCTATATTCCTTGCTATTCCCCACTCCGGATCACACGCTGTCCGCAACTGAAACAGTAGTGGTAGCCGTCCTTGCGTGTCTCTGTCTGAACGTGAGGACAGGCGGCCACTCCTGTAGCAGCCGTCGTTAGATACGTGGTGGGCAACGTGCCTCCGCTTATAGGCACAAACAACTCGTCCCCAGCGCCCGCAAGCGGTGCAGGCGGTGCGGGTGGAGTCGGCTCCATCCCAGGCAGCGGCTCCTGGCGCAGTGCCTCCATCGCCGTGCGGGTGCGCTTCGCAGCGGCCCGTGTTTCCTCATAGGCGGCGTATTCCTTATCCGCCTTGGTTTCCTGCGCCTTCAAGAGCTTCGCCAGGATGTCGTAGGCTTGGGTCTGCTTGGAACGGCGGGGCTTTGTGGTCATGCTTCCTCCGTACTTCCCAACTCACGGGCAAGGTATACCTGTGGCTGTTGAAGAACGCTCCCTGGCGCATGGCCTCCGAGTACCAACGCCTTGTATGCCTTCTCGTCCAGGCACAGGGCTATCTGGTGTGCCGTAGCCCATTCCAGCGCCTTATCTGGCTCAAACCCCACCACCTTGACTATCTTGACCTCGATGCCGGGGGCCACTTGTTTGTCTCCCGTGGCAGCATAGTTTGCCAGGGCTTCGGAGCGCAGCCTGTTCTCGGCGGCGGCAAGTTTATCTTGAAACGCCTTTACATTCGCCAGTAGGAGTTCATTCTCTCTGTCCCACTCCGCGCGAGCTTCTTTCAGGGTTATCTGTATCGAAGCGTAGAATCTACGCCAGTTGACCACCTCTTCAATCATCGGCCCCAGGTCTAGCACGTCACGAACCATCGGTTGTGCTTCCATCAGTCCCTCCTGTCTCACTGAAGTTCCCTCGTCCGTTACTCCCACGCTATGGCCCGTGAGACTATCTCGTCGGCCATGCACTGGGCCTGCGTCCTGCATTTATCGGCCCCGTGTAGCGGGCATCCCAGTGCCAGGAAGTCGTTGATGATGACGGCAAGCCTTGCCCGCTGTCGCTGCGGCTCCTGTCCCTGGCGGGACTCCCTCTGCAACGGCTCCTGCAACATCTTCATCACCTGCTCAACGGGGTTGTATGGGATCATGGTACTCTCCTTCCACTTTACTTCGCTATGCTGTGCTGCACTCGGCTTAGCTTCGCTCGGCTTAGCTGTGCTGGACTTGTCAGGCTGGCCCAGGGCCACGCTACGTCCCCGACGCCCAGATACTAGCACAGGCTAACCCCTGTGTCAAGGGGTAGACATTGTGAACATTGGCCCGTCCTACCCCTTGACTTACGGGTGATTATTTGGTAGATTCCTTTTATGAGTACGCTTGTAGACCCGCCAGTGGTTTATGTTTGTCTGCGGTGCAAGGCGTTCTTCCCGACCTTCGCACGAAGCAAGCGGCGATATTGTCTGCCATGTGAGAAGGCGCTGGAAACCGAAGGCTGGAAAAGCCGCAAATCCAAGACTTAGGAGACTTCCATGCCAATCGAGTTCATTCACTCCGATACTGGCTCCATTCGTTGCCCGCTCCACAATCAACGGGAATCCTTCACAGCCGGACACATCATACAGCCGATGGATTCACGCCAGGTTCGTTACCCGTGTGGCTACGTGGACGGCTTGGCCAGTGCTTCGCCGAGCATAGAGCCTGCTTTGCCGGTGCTTCGCCGAGATGAATTGCTTGCAGAGCTAGTGAATCGGCTAAAGCGGCTGGAAGAACGCCCATACACCAGACCGAGACCTATGCCTACTCCCGGGGTGGAACCCACGGCTTCTAAAGAACCATCCATCCTGACGGAGTACGGCAGTGAAAAATCCAATCAGCCAAAGTAAGCAGCTATCTGAGGACGGCACGACGATCCAGATGACCGCTGTCAATATCCAGAGAGAGCGCACGGGAGTTCACGCCCGTGTCGGTCTGGGCCTGAACGATGTGGAGTTCAAGTGGTCGTGGATGAATGTAGAGCGGGATGAGGATAGAGTTCGCCTAGTCAATGCCGCCTACAAACTCATGTTGGCTGACCGAGCGGACATAACCACCCTCTACCCCGCCAAGTTCATGGCGTTGGATTTTGACCGTTTCTGCGCCTCACTCTGGGCTAAGTACATCGCTACTGAGGTAGCCACGCCACTTCCTGGCAGCGCATTAGACAAACTCCAAGAGTTTCTGCTCCGTCCCTTTATCCCAGAAGACTCTGGCGTCATCATCTTCGCTCCGCCTGGACGTGGCAAGAGTTACGGAGCTATGCTCATCGGCGTCTCCATTGACGCCGGGGTGAATGAGTTGTGGGAAGTAAAGCAGTCCAAGGTACTTTTTGTCAACCTAGAACGTTCCAAAGACTCCATCGCCCGCAGACTAGGCTCTGTGAACATGTCATTGGGACTAGACCCAGACCGAGCGTTGCTTACCATGAACGCCAGAGGACGGCGGCTGAAGGACCTTGTAGACCCCATTCGAGAGTCAGTCTTACTCCACCAGGTCAAACTCGTTATTGTGGACAGCCTCTCCCGTGTCGGATACGGGGACATGAACGCCAACGATGCCGCCAACGCCGCTATGGATGACCTGAACAGCGTTTGTGAGTCATGGATGATTCTAGCGCACACCCCCAGGGACGATGAAACACACGTCTTTGGGAGCCAAATGTACGACGCCGCCGCTGACGTGGTGGTGCGCCTGCAATCCGAGCGACGGGACAACCGCTTAGGTATTGGCTTTGAGGTAACGAAGGCCAATGATATGGGGCGAGTTCCTATGACAGCCGTCGGCTTAGAGTTTGATTCCTTCGGTTTGCAGCATGTCACCAAGGCCACGGAGAAAGAGTACCCATTGCTCTTTGCTTCCAGAAAGGCCGATACATCATCAGAAGTCGAGGATTACCTGCAGGAAAACACCAAAGCAAGCGCAACCGATATTGCTGATGCCCTTCATATAGACCGCAGAATAGTAAAGGGACTTTTGGATTCAGACCTCTATACGAAACTACCCAAGATCGGCAAGGAACAACTGTATGCGAGACGGCAACCAAATTATCTTCCTCAAGAGCCTTGAAGTCCCGACCAAAGAAGGGACGGAAAGGCGTCCTAGTGTATCTTTAGATACCAGGGGCACAAAGTCAACTGGATAGATTCAGAAAGCCTCTGGTGTTGACAGTGACAACAAAGTCATGTACACTTTGCTTCAAAGACAACCGATAGTCAATGGATTGTCAACTATCTGTGCTGATTGTTGGGCATTAGTTGAGGAGTACGTGATGGGAATCAACCATACAAAAGAGATTTTCGAGGCATCTGTGGAGTGGCCGACGCCATCCCATAAGCTAACCTCATTGGTAATGGCGTATAGCGCAGACCGCAAGGGTGCTGTACGACTCACGCAAGAAGAATTGGGAGAGCAGGTAGGTCTGTCCCGTCAACGTATATCTGCCATTATGGATGACCTGTGTGATTTAGAGGTTATCAAACGCCTTGGACATGGGCGATATGGATTACGGTTTGGTTTACCCGTGGACAGCGATGCTACTCTGCCTGCGCCCAAGGGTGCGGATAAAGAGTTTGAGCGGCTCCTAAGCATAAAACAACCAGGTCAAGGAATTGCTTACCGTGACGATGGTTGGCCTGTTCTCGATGAGGCTAGACCAGACACTGCGGCGAGGAGGCGAACATGACCCTGTACCCTGGTTGGGCCTGCCTCTGCATCTGTGGGTGCCCGAACCGCCACTACAACGTGGAGCCTAACATGTGCCTGCCGTGTATTGAGAGGGCCAGAGAGAATCTGCTGGTACATGGCGAGAAGGGGTAGGAGGGAATGATGGACTATCCTGAGATGCACAAAGACCCGAACTGGAACGGAGTGCCACACCAGCCGCAGTGGACACTGGTGTGGACTTCCGATAATACAGGCCCATCGTTGCCAGGGCAAGGCATCTTGCAATGCTGGTGCGGGAGAGTGAAGGCGGTAACAGATGCCTAAATCACTAACCACGCAAGACCGTATTGCCCGTGCCATGTCGGAGGACGATTTGCTTTGGAACGTATGGGAGTTGGCGGAGCGGCTAGGGTTCCTGTTTGATCATGCGTGGGATAGTAGGGCAAGTCTCTGGGTAGCACAACGTGCGGGCCTGAAAGGGCTGCACTGGGGAGGTAGGCCGGATGTTACGCTCATACTAGACACCGTGACGCCACCGAGGATTATCGAGGCGGAGTTGAAGCGTGAGCTTGGTGTTGCCACTGAACGACAGGAGCGGTTCCTGGCTGCGATGAAAGCGGCAGGCCGCGAGGTTTATCTTTGGAGACCTTCGGACTGGTTGTCTGGCGAGATTGAGCGGATATTGAAGCAATGACTACCTACCACGCCGCCGACCTTTAGTGCATTATGAATAGGTTATCGAATGCCCGCCGCGTCCAAGTCGTGAAGGCCCTGGTAGAAGGCTCGTTGGGTCTACTGTCCACGCATGGACTGCTTCCTCGCCTCCCTGACTAGTTCCTTCCAGGGATTCCGCTGTGGTGTAGGTAACATCCTGTTCAGATGCACCCATACGCCGGCCCAGTACCCAAACATAACAAACTTGTAGCGGCCCAAGGAGTCCCACGCCTTGTGGCGCGCCTCGGCCATTTCTTCGCATATCCCGTGGCTAATACCCTCTTGGCCTTCTCCGGGCTTGCTGCCCATATCCTTGCCACACCAGGCACAGGCACCGGTGATTGTGGTCATGCTTTCCTCCACGAGTTCATTACCATATCTCTACCTCCATCCTCCTTGTAGACATCCAGGAGTCGCCTGTTGGCGGCGTCCAGTTCGTCCTGTATCCGGTCAATGTCACGTCTGATCGCCGTTGCCCTTTCTTCGCGGGCGGCGTCGTAGAGGACGTAGGTAAGCCGGTGTGGGTACTTTGGGCTTGCCAGGTGCCCGTCGGGGTTGCGGTTTCCAGGGATGCTGCCGTCCTTGTTGACAACGCGCCAGAGGGAACCGGCGATGCGTTGTAACAGCATATCCTTTACCTCACCGTTGCTGATAAAGACCACCTTGACTCGTTCCAACGGGGTTATTGCCGTCGCCATGTCTCTACCTCCCTGATACTTTCTTTTTCCACGGAAGCCGCTCTTTACACTGCGGGCAGGTCTTCGGCTGCGCGACCCTTGGTTCCCATATGTACCCGCATTTCGGTCTGGGACACGTCTGTTTCATATCTCTACCTCCCTTTAGCCTTGGCGATGGCGGCGCGGAGCTGGGCCCTCCAGGGGGCCATCTCAGTTCCGGCTAGAATAGAGTGGTGCGTCAACGCTGCCTCAGCCGCCGCCAGCAGGTCGTCGAAGCTATTGCAGGCCTGGACGATGAAGGCAGCGTTGGCTAAGTGCTCCTTGAGTGGCCTAGCGGAGTCGTCAAAGCCAGCCCAGGACACTATGGGAGTTTTCCCCTTACCACGTATCTCCACAATCTCAGCAGAGAATTGGGGACGGAGCTTCCCACTGAGCAAGTGCCACGGCCCCGGTGTGTGCTGTGCGTTAGTGGTCATGTCTCTACCTCCACCACGCCGTCCCTGCCTATGGGATGCAAGAGTAGCGCACGTCCCATATCTATGCGTGTAGCTAAGGTCTGAATGTCATACTCGGCTTGCCGTATGATTGCCTCAATGGCTCTTGCGTGTATCATCTCTTGGCCTTCTAGTGTGACTATTGTGCCTACCCCTAGTAGGTCAAGGTAGAGGGTTGTGTCGAGCGGGATGCTCTCCTGTGCATCAAGGGCCTCTTTTGCCTGTCGCAGTCCCCAGTCCTTCTGCTGACGTAAGACTCGGATGGTGGCTATGAGATTGTTGTTGCTCGTGACTATCATGCTTCCCTCCTGGCCTTGGCGATGGCGGCGCGGAGATTGCCTGCAACTATTCTACGCAACCCCTTTGCATAGGGGTTGCTAGACATATCTTCCAAATCGTGGATAGCTTGCTCCGCCGCCGCCAGCAGGTCCGCGTCCTCGGCCTTGGCACGGCGATAGCCGTCACGCGTGGATATGAGCGAAGCTCTGGTATATTCTCCACGGGTGACTGATATTTCAGCGTCATACGGTGTGTGCTGTACCTTAGTGGTCATGCTTCTCCTTTCTCGTGGCCCAGGCAATGCCTATCTCTCCGCCTAACTTGATTGTCTTCCCGTTCAGAGAAATCCGATACCCGTTACTTCCCTCACGGGCTGAGACTTCAATAACGTTGCCCAGCCCATCCCGTACCGTAACATCCACGCCAACCGCCGCAGGAGTGCACCAGGTTTTGTACCTCTCTACCCCCTTGATGGTGTAGCCCACTTGGGCTGTTGCCTTCGCCATGTCTCTACCTCCCTGATACTTTCTTTTTCCACGGAAGCCGCTCTTTACACTGCGGGCAGGTCTTCGGCTGCGCGACCCTTGGTTCCCATATGTACCCGCATTTCGGTCTGGGACACGTCT
>Ga0208957_1000313_pt1 | contig 42459 bp, 57 predicted proteins | sample RifOxyA1_FD_184029 | JGI IMG/M metagenome (GOLD analysis project Ga0208957, IMG submission 184029) | Groundwater microbial communities from Rifle, Colorado - Rifle Oxygen_injection A1 (SPAdes) | ecosystem: Environmental > Aquatic > Deep subsurface > Groundwater | place: Rifle, Colorado, United... | reverse complement strand
AGATTAACTGAGGTGAGCTCTCCGCCGACCTTTTGCAGAGCCCACTCCCACTTGGAGGCCGCTGCTCCTGCTGTAGCATACCGGCTCATGTAGTCGGAGCTTCGAAAGAGGAGCATACCGGCTTCCCGGATAGTCTCCATCTTCGGGAGGCTGATATCGGTGTTACCGAGCATAACTCCAGTATCCAGGAAGTTCCTAATAGGTGCTGCTTCAGGCGCATACTCAGCTATGATCCCGATGTCCTGGCAGAGAGCACGGAACTTAGGATCAAGAGCTCGGGCGTAGCCCTTGGCGAGGAAGACAATGTCCTTAGCGCCTCCGAGATCTGTTGGGACAGTGGTCAAAGGTTGAAAGAGATTCCTTAAGGCGCTAAAGGGCTTGAAGCCAAGAGCTCCAAGATACGTCAGGTCGTTAACAAAGTTACCAACTCGGACTACTCTCGCTGCATCCCAGTTCTTAGTAAAAGGTAAAGCCTCGATAAAGCTAGCCACCTTTGCATCGGTTGCTGTAGGTAGACCCATAGCCTGAGCAATGAAGTGAGTAGTGTAGTCTCTGAGCTGCTCAGGCATGTTCTTAGCAGCCTCAGCGACTCCCTCTAGCTCATGCCGAAGGAACATCTCTTTCGCTTGCGAACGGGTACGAGCTTGGAGAAGGCTTTCTAAGTCTCCCCTGTCCTCTAGCATTGAGACTGCCGCTCGCTCTTTTTGATAAAAAGGCTCTGAAGGATTCAGCTTCCGGAAGATCCCTCCCATAAACTGACGTTCGGCTTCGAGCCGAGGAGCATAGCTCTCGAGATAGGGGAGCCACTTGCCTTTCTTGCCTGTGCCGACAGTGAACGCTTTGTCAAGCTCAGCGAGAGCGAGTTTCATCTGTTCGGTCTTGTTTGCCCCCTTGAACTTAGCCAGATCAAAGAAAGTCTCATCCCGCATACTAGCTTTGAACTCTCCCAGCATCTCGTCGAGGAAGCGAACCTTCTGACTATAGGTCCATTGGTTCTTAGTCGAGAAAGCCTGATCTATCTTCTCAAAGTGCTTTGTGAAGAGCTTCTGGAAGTTTTGCTTTCCAAGCTCACTCAGGCGAAGCTTCGAAGGCAGAGCTCCAGGAGCATCACTCAAGCTCCACATAGCCTGATCCTTGTAAAGATGATCCATATAGCGATAGAATGTATCTGTCAGAGCAGCGGCTCGAGGATTTTCCTTAGCGAGCTTCGCATGAGCCTCTTCAATAGCTGCCCGAGCCTCTGCAAGCTGCTCAGCCTCAGCGCCTTTTGCTTCATGAATTAGATTATCAGCAAAGTCTACATGCTGACGAGCTAGCTTTACGTCAGCGTCCTTGTAGAGATGACCGACAGCCTTCTTCAAGCCGTTGGCTTCTTTGAGCTCAGTAACTAAGCCAGCTTCATGTAGCATCTCATTAAAGCGAGAAATCTTCTCCACATTATACACTCTCGAGAGTGTCACTCCTTGATTCACGGGCTTATACACTTTTGTCATCGCTCCCCAGACGAGCTCGTTCCAGCCGAAGACGACTCGCTTAGGGAGAATGTAGGAAGGTAGCTTCATGAAAGGGACCAGATGATCTATCGCTCGAACCATCTTGGGGCCTTTGAGAAGGTCATCTGCTAGCCACGAGAGCGAGGTCTCTGGCAGGTCCTCCAGCTTCGTATACATAGCAAAGTCCCAGCCGTAGCGCTCTTTCATTGCTATCTGAATAGCGCCAAAGATCCTCTCATCGCTTCGCTTCCCCGGGAGCTCAGTCCGGACAGTATCCTTGAGGGTTTTCTCAGCCCAGTTTCTTCTGAGCTTCTCAGGAGAGAGCTTCTCGGTCCACTCGTCTGTGAGCCGAAAGCCCTTGCCAGGCTTGAACTCAGCAAGTCCTTTCCATCTGCCTGGCAGAAGTGGAGCTCCCTTCCCAGGAGCTGCTGTCCACAGCTCAGCCAAGTGCCCATGCATAGCTCGGCTATCGCCCTCAGCGGCTAGCTTTACCATGAGCTGCTCGGAGTAGTCTAGCTTAGTTCGAGTCTTCAGCCTCTGGGTCAAGGCAGAATCTAGGTCAAAGGGCTTCCAGGAAGGAGCAAAAGTATCCTCCACCGGTGTCTTCAGCAGCGGCTTTACTACCCTTGGCAGCGTAGTCTGTAAGCCCTTGCCAGCAGTCACCAGCTCATCACTGAAGCTAAATCCTTTACTTGCTGCTTTGAAAATCCCACCTGCACCATGCTTCACCACCGAACCTGCTGTCCCTAGCACACTCAGCCCTAGTCCTACTGCATCCCACATGAGAGCTGTGCTCTTCTGATCGTCGCTGAGCTGGTCGAATTCCTCTCTCGAACTCGGCAACATAAAGCGCCCGAAAGGAACTAGCTGAGTAGCGGTAGCTACCGAAGCGTAGAGACCTCCACTGTCAAAGAGCTTCCCTAGCAGAGGACTCCCAGCAAAGAGAGCAGCCTTCTTGCTTAACTCATTCCCCTTGTCACTGACAGAGAACAGCGCCAGCTCTTTCTCCCAGCCTTTGAGCTCAGCCTGCTTCTCTGGTCTCAGGTTCATCAAAGGCCTATAGTTCTCCGTCAGGACAATCGGCTTCGGCTTGTAGTCCATTATTTTTTCCCTTCTGCCATTTCAAGAGCAAGCTTGAGGAAGCTAATATGAGCGATCTTTACACCTGCTAGATCATAAACCATTCCAGTATCGTCGTCTACTACCCAGTAAGCCTCTGGTCCTCCAACGAAGCTATTTGCGTTCTCTGGATCAGGAATCTGCCTGACTACACCAGGAACAACAACAAGGTTCTCTTTTACTCTCTTCACTATCGGAGAAGACCAGCCAGAGAGCTCAGCTCCGTAAGTTCTCTCTTTCTCAGGATCTCCTGTCATTCCCAGACTTGCTCCAAAGAAGTCTGCCGCAGCTTCAATCTCAGCTCCAACGACAGCACTGTAAGGGCCAGTCGCTACTCGAACTAAGTTCCTCATCACCGTCTTGCCCCAGTCAGTCTCTACACCTGTAGGCTTCACAGCCACATAGACATTCGCTGAGGCAAAGCCGTTCTGGACAAAGTCTTGAATCTCCTTAGTGCTTGCTCCACTCTCAGCCAGCTGCACCGCTCCCCGAGCCAGCACTGAGCCTGGGTCAGAACCCTTAATGCTCGGATCTATCTGCATCGCAGCAAAGCTAGTTGTAAAGTCTGTTGCAAACTTTCTCTCCCAGTCCTTGAGCATCTTTCGATCGCTTGCAGGCTCTGGTACTGGATCATAGCCAGACTCGCCCGTCAGCACATTATAGTAGCTTTTAACTACTTGTTTTCTCCCATCGAGCTGGACCTCGATCTCATTCTGAGAGACAACTTTTCCATTTTGAGAAATTATCTGCGCCGCTGTTGGCTGTCCATAAACCTCATTCATCTTCTTCACTGCGAGATCATTCTCTGTCAGCAACATCGGAGCTCCATCGGTTCCTTTGACGGCATAGAGTCCCTCTCCGAGAGTATAAAACTTCTTATCTGGCACCTTCACTCCTGTGGCCGCTTCTTGCTCTGCGTTATTATACTCATCTATCGCCATCAGCTCACTAGCATAAGTCATCGGATCTTTCTGCGGATCAAGATCCTTAGTAAACTGCGGCTGAGGATTCCTCTTCCGGAAGGCCTGTCGGTTCTGCTCAGCCAGGCTCAACGGCCCATCTACGAGAAAGGGCTCCAGCGCATCCTGCATCAGAGGATCGAGACTCCTCAACCTTCTCCTCCCAACCTCGACCATGTGGCTCTGGAGAGCAGGATTCCCCTTCGCCTTAAAGTAGTTCTCCGAGAACTCACTTACAAAGCTCTTCTCCCGATCAAAGGCTTCCTTCCCGTACTGGAGAGCAAGCTGGCTGCTTTCTTTCTGAACACTGAGCTGATAATCTCTCTCGTCCTTCGCTCTAGTATACTCATCATTTTGCACCTGTCGAACGAAATTCGCTAGCGCTAGCTGATCCGCCTGTTCAGTGTCTCTCTTCCGGCTCCCTCCCTTATAAAGCACTGGCCTTCTATCATCTGCCAGTGTACCTTCTATACTCTCCGAGAGCTCCAGACTTCGAGAGCTATCCGAGAGGCTCTTACTCCTTCCTCCCTCATCTCTCGCCGCAAGGACCTTTGCTAGGGTCAGCTCCCCCAGCCTCATCCCGTGAGTTCCCATGTTAGAATCTCCAGCCACTTCTGACTGCGCTGTAGCTTCTCATTTTCTGCCTTGCATCTTCCTGAGCAAAAGCTGCGCTTCGAGCCGCCTGTTGGTAGCCCAGATTCGCCGTCTTGATCTCTTCCCACTGCTGTCTCTTTAGCTGTTTCGAGCTCAGCCCAAGGTCGCTCCAGGGATTTTCATTCTGCTCATTCAGATACATCTCACGGAGAAAGTCGCTTTCGCTCTTCGCGAGAGCATACTCTCTATCACCAGCAGTCTTCGAGTACTCAAACTGCTCCCTCGCCAGCGCACTACTGCTCTCCAGCGCCTTCGCATTGAGCTCATACGCTTTCGTATCTAGCCCAAGCTGTTCATAGAACATCGCTAGGCTACTCTCGCTCTCGTTCCTCTCCATCTCGGAAGCATACAGAGAGTTTGGATCATTCTTCTTTCGGCCAAAAAGATTCCTACTCGTTGAGTAACTCCCATAAGGCATTTTGTGTTCCTCCTTTACAGGCAAAGCCCTTGGATTTCGAAGTTATCGGCAATACAGTCTACTGCTGCTGTTTCTGTGGTAGCCTGAAAAAGCTTTAAATAAGCAATAAAGTTTGCTCCTGTTAGTGTTCTAGAAAGTGTTTTTATTAGCTGCCAATCTCCTGTTGTCTTATAGTAAAACTTAGTCGTTTCCAAAGACTCAAAGAAAATTCTTAGCGAAATAGCAGTCACTTGTGGGATATACACAAGATCAGCACCAGCAGGTTCACCAAAAACAGTAATCCTCGTTTGTCCCGACTCTGTAAAGTTCAAGCGAATTCCTGCGGCATTGCTTGCAAGCGTTCTAAGATCAGCACAATATGTATTAGCAGAATCCCAGGTGCCCAACGTCGTCGAAAAATCACAGCGAATATCACTACCCACATTTGCTTGCGCTCTAAAATTTCCCCCGAAAAGTCTTGACTCAACATCACTTCTATCCGCAAAGTAAGGAAGCATAACCCTAAGTCTATTATCGTCTAAACCAGCCCAACTGGTTCCTCCAAAGAATGCCTCGCCTGGAGTTGACACATTTGACCAAAGAGCTTCATTAAGTCCAGCCCAGCCATCTCCACTAAAGTTGTCCAAACACCCACAGCTTGCGTCTACGTCCTCTGCTACAGTAATACCTATTCCATAGTTATAGCTCAACCTGACTACATCAGTCCCAAAGAGGGTGTCATCCAATGAGATCGTTATCTTATCCCCTGCAACTCTATAATCTAAAATCCCTTCCTTTAACGACGTCGGTATCTGCCAGCCCTTTGCTCCCCCCTCCTTCGTCCCTCTCGCAACAGCCTCAATAGTTCTCAGCTCACAGCTACCCTCATTAAGTACCTCAATATATCTCCCTCCCTTTCCTTGCACAGTCTCGTTCTTCCAGTTCAAATGCTCTCCTGGCGGCCTCAGATGCATTAGCTGATAATCTTCTTCCTTATACGGCTTCTCAAAAGCGCCTTCCTTCACTCTGCTCTCCCTCAAAAACCTCACTGGCTCCCGAAAGAGATCGAATATCCCTCTCTCCAGTCCCAAATATGGCCTCCTAGCGCTCTTCATTACATCCCCTATCGGCGTCAAAAATTGACGTCACGAGCCCGGCAACAGACTTCTCTCATCACACATAACCTGGAAGCCGTAGAGCTCAAGCTCAAGGTCAGTTGTATTCGCTCGGATCTTGAACCGGAAGTAGATCCCATTAGTCACTGTCGAAAGGTCCAGTCCAGACGCTACTCCATTCTTATAGAGCGTAATCTCAACCGTTCCACTTGCGCTGGTTTCAGCCAAGAGCGAGAACTGTCTGAAGGTCCTGTCGATGAAGGGAATAACTTGTTCCCCTGAGACAGAGCCCGGAATATCTCTCGTTACTACATAGTGCTCTATAGTAACATCTGCGTTCGCTGCGCTCTTGTCGCTAGTGTCCGTCTCAAGCTTGCAGACGAAGCCGCCAGCGGTGCCGCCATATGTGTAGAACCTGTTATCTGTCCCTATGAGAGAAATCCCAGTAGTTAGATCAAGAGCTCTCTCCCACGGAGGATACCACTCGTAGGTGACATAGTTGAAAATAAGCTCAGCACTCGGGAGAAGAAGGTGATACTCTCCGTTAGTGTAATCCGGAAAGGCTTGCAGGTCATCCAACGAAGCTGCTGCAATACACTCAGTGAACTCCGGATTAAAGTATCTTCCAACCGCCTCCGAGATTCTCACCGGCTTCTTCCCATCGAGATAATACACTCCGTCTGAGTCCTGCCAGATCAGCACATTAGTCGGGTCTCGCTTTTCACTGATGAAGCCCCTTTCAATAGTCAGCACGCTCTTCGGACTTGCTACCCCGAGCTGGTCTGAGATTTTCAAACTTCCAAAGGTATCTGGGCTGTAGCCTTCGAGGAGATGAATCTCCTTGCGCTTGAAAACAGCAAGCTCATTATAGAAATGAACCACAGCAAGGATCTCCTCACCATTACCAAAGGGATCAGTGTAGCCACTGTCAACTCCGGAGAAGCAGTCAAGAATCCCCAGAGCACTATACCTCAGCCTATTTGGATACTTCACATCTCCCCAGAGGAAGAGCCTTCCTTTCCACTCAATTGCTCCGCTGTAGCTTCCTAGAGCCAGCGGCTGCACCGCATACTGTACAGAGAAAATCCTACAGGTTGCCCCTAGCGCCGCATCCCAAGATACCCTATACCAATAGCCTGGCACATTATCACTCTGCCAGGTCCGCATCACAGGTGAGATTGCTGCTGCATTAAAGTGAAGCTCACCAGTTTGAGCAAAGGAACTATCTGCTCCAGTGTCTAGCGTTGTATCCGTTAGCCCTGTTGTTATCTCTGTCCAAGCATTCCCGTTCCAGTAGCCGAGACTGTCTATCTGAGCGTTGGCTGTATTTTCATATCCAGGCACTACTCCGAAGCCGAAAGCTGCAGCAGGCTCAATAGTTTTAATGTAAACAAAGTCACTTGTCGTAGCCAGAGCCAAGTCCGCATACTGCGCTGTGCTCTCGTTTCCTACATGACCTCTTCTGTCTTCATACTTCCCTACGCTCTGATCAAAGAAAAGGCAATTTGCTTCAAACAGCCAGCTTCCATCCCACTTATTAGTCATTAAGCTCGCTGGCATTACTACATTGACTTGATTAATCGTAACCGCAGTACCTCCACCAGTCACTGCAGCAGAGAAACTTAGCTCATACCAGTAACCCTGGATACTAGCAATTATCCGCATAGTATCTAAGGCACTTGCTGTCCAAGAAATAGTTCCATCCTGAGCCAGCGTCTTTCCCCCTACCGCTGTCCCATCACTTGCATCACTAACAGCTGCCCAAGCTCCGCTTCGCCAAGCTTTGACAGTAACTGTAACAGTCTGGTCGCTTACGTTAGTTAGATTAAGAATAACTCCAGTTAACTTCTCCCTTCCACAGACATAAATCTTATCCGTAGCTGCTGTTCCAAGAGTGACAACCGAGGTGCTTTCTCCATCTATTGCTTCATCAGTATAGTCTACATACGCTGTTTCGCTCGCATCATAGACTACGACTCCTATTGGCTGCGGTGTCAACCCTCCCCAGACCACAGGTCTACCAGAACCATCAGCATATAGAAAGCACTCATCTATCATAGTAGAGAAGCCTGGACTAGTCCCTACTGTCACACCTAGATCAGTTCCAAACGTCGTCCCTGCTGTCGGAGGATCAGTAGTCGAGTACAGCAACTTACTATTCGCCTGAGCTATTAGATGATAATCTCCGCTGAAGGGATTCGTATACTGATGCAGACTCTTAATCTCTGCTCCACTCTCCGCCGCTGTTGTATTATGCAGCTCACAGCCCTTCCTGGGCTTCCAGCCACCTCTCGGAGAGAGCTTCCGCATATTCCTCCCATCGGAGATTGCTCCAAAGGGAAGCAACAACGGAGGAGTCAATCCGTCATACTTACCAGTGAAAAGCTCAGGCAAAGGCACTACAGTCATTAGAGTATCTCCGTCACTCTGACATGCTCATTTGCAGAAGTTGACTTGCTCAGCCAGCTCTCGAGGTCCTTCCTCGCTTGGCCATAGAGAGAACTCAGGAAGCTAAAAACCTTCTCATCGATAGTGCTTCCGGGCTTGGAGAGAGCGACAAGAGCTGCCTCATAGACGAGCAGGTGATGAGCCTCTTCTGGCAATCTCGAGATTGTTCCGTAGACACTATCGGTGCTGAAAGTCCCTGAGACTGTCGCTGTCCTCGTACTCGCGACAAAGTCAGTGATCTCTGCTATCGTCCCTATTCCAGTCCCAGAGACTATCTCCACATCAACATCATTATAATAGTCATCTATCATTACCGGAGCTACTGCCGCTGCAAACACAAGCGCGTTAGCGGTACTTCCTGTGTCTCCTGTCCCAGTGAGCAAGTCCGGAATCCGCTCTTGATACCATAGCGTGCAGGGCTCAGTGTAGCTGTCCTGATTCACTACCAGCTTCCCGGCTTGAAAGTAAGCCTCCAGCGGATTAAACGAAGTCAGCCCTACCTGCCTCCCTACCTTCCTCTCCCTCACCGTCCCCCTAATCACAATCGGATTTCCGGAGCTCGTTTCCTCCAGCGCCACTGGCTTTGCACACCTAGCTGGCAGCGTAATCACACCCGCTACTGGCGTTACTGCCACACTCTGCACCAGCCAATCACCCGCTGCCTCCATAGTCCAGAGCGCAATCCTCCTCTGAGCCATATTCAGCCGCCGGAGCAGATTCAAGTCGCTCCAGTGCGCTGCACTAGCTTCTCCGACAAAGTCCCTCAGTATCGTCACCATCTCGGAGGTGTTCACTTTTACTCTCCCCCGTTGTCATTCAGCCCTCGAACGAGCTTCTTAGGCATGAGGCTGACAAGCTCTTGCCTTCTCTCCTCCGCTGACAGCATTAGCTCTTTCAGCTGCAGACTCTCTGCTGTCTTTATCGCCAGCCTCTGCTGCGCTCCCCTCATCACATTCTTCACTTTCCCATACTCTCCTATGAACTGCTTCATCTCCGGAGAAATCTTATACCCCTCTACCTCTCTACCCTTCGGCATGGAGAACCTCCCATTTCTGAGGAACCTGAATCTGCAGGACTCCTCGGGCAAAGTTAAAGCTTTCGAAGGTAATACTCTCGATCTTGTTCCGGAAGTCTCGAGCTTTCCTTCTTCTCTCTTGCCTATCAGCCTCGTCAAAGTAATCCGCTATCTGCTTCGCAGAATACTTCCTCATATCAAAGCGCTGGAGAGAGATAAGAACATCCGCTCCTAGCTCCCGATAACTTCTCCCCGCCGTCTGCACTGTCATCACATGCAGCGGAGGACTATCCTTAGCATCGTCTCTCCACTTCCAGATTTCCCACTTGCTACTGGCCCAGTCCCAGACCACAAACAGGTTCGGATCGAGCGCTTTAAGCTGCTTATCAAACCCTTTATCCGGCTTCATCACAACATCGTCCAGGCTCTTATGCTCCCCCATCCTGGGAGCTTCTCCTGCCTTCCCTCTCGGCATACCTTTCTCACACAACAGTGACATTTTTCATTCCCCTCGTGGCGTCAAAAATTGACGCCGATAGTTGGTTATTTTTTCAAATACTTGTTAAAAATCTCTCGAAGTCCGGGATGGACTATCTCACCGCTCATAAGCTCCTCGGTGTAACCTGGGAGTAGACGATCGATTCGTCTTTCGTAGTCGCTGCTTGAGATTAACGCTCGGACGTCTTTTTTAGTAGTAACCTCTGGTAGGATAAAGGCTTTGAACTGCTCGGCGAGAATCTCATTCGGTTGTGCCGAGTGAGCCTCGATGACCTTCTCCGGAGTTCCCTTTCGCCGTAGGCTCTCATTCACTGCCTGCAAACGAGGGACCCTTTTGATCCGCTCGTCAATTGACATACCAGCTGTGATAGCTAAAGCTTCTAAGCGATCAGCTGGACTCAGGTTCTCATACATGAAACTATGCCCAAGCTCGTGAGCAGAAGTAATCCCGGGAGATATCTTCGGATTTACTGTGATAATGTTCTGTCTAGGAAGAAAATAACCAAGCTCATCAGGGCGAAGATCTCTCTCTTTCCAACTATAAAGAGATCCAGGGCTTCTCGAGAGAGCCTCATTAGATGCTATGATGATGTCTTTTGCTGTAGTAGAAATTGGTGCTCCCTTTATCGAAGGAAGAACCTCCTCGTTGAAGAGATAGCTAGGTCTATCAGTTCCAAAGCGACCAGAGGTTAGAGCTTCGAGATCTCTTAGTTTGTCTACATCCTCAATAGTCTTCACGTCTCGATAGCCCTTGAGAAGCTCGTGCCAAGCTCGGTCAGCGGTTTTTCCCTGGAACTCGTCAACGGAGAACTCTCCAAGACGATAAGGTAAACCAGGGTCTTTCGGGTTTTGAAGGTTTTTAATAAGCCTCCCTCTAGGACCAGCGAGAGACTCACCGAAGGAAACAGTTCCTGGAGCGAGAAGCTCATCCGAGCTACCTGTCAGGCTCTGCCAGAAGTTAGCTATATCTGCTCGCTCGAAGGAGGTTGTAGCGGCTTCTTTTGCTAGCTTCTTCGGAACTCCTTTTACTGCTGTTTTTATAGCTCCTTCTAGAACACCACCAAAGACAGGAAGCATAGAGAGCCCAGCGAGAGTTCTCTCAAAGCCTCCGAGCTTGTCGCCAGAGAACGTAGCCTCTCCTGTTATCATTTGCTTCCCAGCTTCATAGTCACTGCCTCCAGGAGAGAAATCCAGCACCATCTGCTTCTTCTCTGCTCCTGTCATCTTCCTTGAGACTGCTGGCCAGATAGCCTCTAGATTCGCCTCCACTCCCGGATCAAGCCTTCCGCTTCTGATCTCGCTATACATCTCTTTGTTTTGAAAATCAGCCTGCTCCTGATACAGTTCTCTCAGCAGGTTCTCTTCCTCTCTACTCTGCTTATCCCTCTCTCCCCTCCAATCCTGATACTCCATCTCAGTCTCTTCGGAGAAGCGCCTTAGCCTGCCCATCAGCTCATCTGCACTTGTACTCTTAAAGGCCATTCTCTCCTCCTCTCTCCCCAAACTCTCGAGGAAGGAAGCCCTTTTGGGCTCCCAACCTCCAGACCTAGGAGACGTCCGGGTTCGTAGCCAGCATGTTGAAAAGTTTCGAAGACGCCGTGTTGACCTGGTTCACAGACATGTTGATACCGCCGCAGAGAACGTATGCTTCGTACGCTAGCGCAACAATATCTGTGCAGCCAGCAAAGCTACAGTTATTGTCAAAGTACAACTTCGCATTCCCCAGGCCAGCTCCATTAATAGCGTAAGTAAGTGCTGTTCCTATGTTGACAAATTGACAGTTCAGGAAGAAAGCCACTCCTGCTCCCATGCCAGCAAGCGTCTCTAGGAAGAATACCTGAGCATTATCGGCATTCATCACAAAGAGACAGTCCTTGAAAATAGCTCGACAGCTTCTATCCGCTGCCCCATTGAGCTTCACCATAGCGCCGTCGGTCCAAGCTATCGTATCTAGGCCGAAGAAACACGAGTCAAAAAGGACCTCGTTACACTCGACATCTACGAGCCTAAACGTTGACTCATCAGCCGCAGTCGCCGCTGTTGGCCCACCGAAGTGATTCGCCCGGAAAGTATTCCTCTCTCCGCTCACCGTCAGCAGATTCAGCGTAGTAGCCCCTGATCCATACATCCAGTAGATGTTCTGCATCAGATTCCCGTAGCCGCTGACAGTAATCAGAGGACTCACCGCTGCGCTATGTCCGATCCGGCTCCGCTGGTTCATGAAAGAATCAGGATAGAGCCCGATCAGATGGGTCATATTCTTAGCCCAAGTCAACGCTGCAGCCTGACTGTGACTCTCAGGTGTAAAGAACACCACGTCGTTCCTCCCACTGACGCAGTTGTCATACCCCTGGAGAATCGTACTCGCCAGCTGGCCTCCGTCAACATGATCCAAGAGCCACTTGGCCGCCTCAGAGGTTACGTCGTTATAAACGTAGGTAATGTCCCCCGCACCTACTAGGCCACCACCGAGTAGCTTACTGACTTCAATCCCAGCTCGCTTGTCTATGTTCCTGTTCTTAATCATCCTTCTCTCCGTCATAGTTATCCCCCTAGGGGCTCTCACCCCTAGGGATACTAGTTAATTGTTATCAGGTAGCCGTGTAGGCCAGATCGCAGTAAACGCCGTGGCTATTCCTTCTCGTGGCTCCCATCTCCGCATAGCGGAACAAGGTAGCCCCATAGGCATCGTAGCCATCCACCCGAGCCAGGATCGCTCCATCCTTCTGCATCCACTCCCAGTCGCTCATGGTGTAGATCTTAAGGTCCTTCATCGTCAGGAAGTACATCTCGCCATCAATAGCGTCGTCGTCAGTCGTGAGCGGAATGCCGTTGAACTCCAGCGCGGTGAAGCCCTTATCGAGCTTCATCTCGTTCACGCTCCGTCGATCCGCCTGGCACAGTTCCAGATACTCCCGTCGCAGGGCCGCAGTCGTCAGGATCATATCAGGCCCGTAGTTCTTACCAGCCTTCTGCTCGATCTTGTCAAAGATCCTCTGCATCTCGATCAGATCCAGGTTCCTCTGGCCAGCATACCGAGCAGTCGGATGAGCAAACACACTCGCCTTCCACCAGGGATAAGTCGCAACAGCGAGACCCTGGAAGGGATCGTTGACTTTAGCTCCCGTATTGGTCCCATCAAAGTAGGCGATTTCATCAAGATCCTGATCGGTTACTATCCCTCTGAGCCCCATGCACTCGAGTCGACCATAACCAGCTGCGGTCGCATCGGTTTCACTCCGCAGACTCCCCGGCCTTACGTAGAACGTTCCGGCCGCTTCGGTGACACTCGGATCAGTCACAGTAATCGTATCATACTCGGTGCCCTCTGTAATCGCACTGACAACGATATCAGTCGCGTCCACAGTTGGACCAAAGCCGCTACTGTAAGCCCCTAGCACAACCGGAACCGCACTCGCGTTCTCCGACAAATACTTCGCTCCGAAAGTACTCCCGAAGCCGTTGCCACCAGCGCTATTGCTCGTGTACTTCTTCTGGATCGTATAGCTGGTTCCACTCCCAGTCGTCCGCCACCGAGCCAGCACACCGTAGCCACATCCCCAGTACTGCCGGTTCATCTCCCGAGAGACATCCTTCACCAGGCCTGTGATTTCATTCTCCAGGCTCCTCGCATACGCTCCTCTCTCATCCCTCGTCGCAGCGATCGTCGGGCCAGACACCAGGATACTCCCATAGTGATACTTCATCCCGACAGTCGCTTGTTTGTACTTCTGGTATCCCGCCGTCGGCAGAGCTCCACCGTCAGCCCTCGAGCCGGTCCCACTATTCCTCCCATAGTGACACTCGATCTTGGCCTCTTTCCCAGAGACATCTTCCGTGTTGACCTCGATAAAGGCAGACAGAATGTTCTCATCCTTAATCTGCTCCTGAATCGCCGGCAGGTAGATCGTCTTGAGCAATTCAGTGATATTGCTCAGAGTCGCTCCAGTAGTTCCGTCCCAAGTCATTGCTTTCTATGCCTCCTCTTTGGCAAGTCGGCTCAGCTTAAAGAAATTAGCCACAGCCTCTTTAGTTGTTATCGCATTAGGATCCTTGACTCTCGCCCCCGGTAGTTGAACCTTCCGTCCTCCAAGAACAATTCCGGCTATGTCTCCAGGAGCTAGCTCCCTAACCTTGTTCCTCTCAGCCAGCTTCACTGGATCTACGCCGTACTTCTTCAGCACAGCAGCTTCGTTCTCCGCTACACTTTTCGTTTTCCCTCCGAGGTAGTCCTCAATATGCTTAGGAAGCGAACGGCTCTTATCCCTCATCGCCTGCCTAAGCACCACAGGAACATCCTCTGGAGTGAGATCCTTGTAGTCTCTCAGAAGCTTGTGCGTCAGATTCTCCTGAAGCAGAACATCCCTGTCCTGCTCCAGCTCTTGGATTTTCCTCACCAAGGGCTCCGCTTTCTTATCAAAGAGGCCACTCAGCGCCTCTATGCTCATCATGTCCATCTTCTCCCTCTGCCGGTCAATAGGGCTCTTGTCCTTCTTCTGAAAGAAAGCCGAGTACTTATCCTCGAGGCTCTCTTCTTTCTGACCGCCCTTCTCCGGCACTCGAAAATTCCCCTCTGCGTCAAAGAACCCACCAGCCTGTAGTTGGCCAACTAACTCCAGCGCTCCCTCCGCCTGAGTCACATAATCCTCCGGAGTAACCCCATAGCGCTCCACTGTATTCAGCAGCGCACTCAGCTTTTGCTGAACAGCTTTACCAGCTTCTTGACCCTCGAGGAGCTTCGCCACATCTGGAGCCGTAAAAACCTTAGTTTCTTCGCCAACTTGGATTTCGATCTTGGCCTCATTACTTTCCTCAGCCATTCTTGGTCTCCTTTTCTTCTTTTGCCACCTGTTTAACTCTAAGCCTGTCAAAGCCGCCTCTCAGCCGGGCATAGTCCAGCAACCTTGGCAGGCCAATATCAAATCTCGACTTCACAAAAGGCATAGCCAGGGCCTTCTGCACATCAAGAGCTTCATTCTGCAGCTGCCCCCTCTGTCCCTTAGCCACATTCCTCAGCTCTTCCCAGGCCTTCTCGATCTTCTCAAGTCCCTCGAGAATCCCGTTGACCTTTTCAGCCAGCTTCAAATCAGCCACCTACTCCACCGCCTTTCATAGCCATAGCCTCTTGCATCATTCGTTCTCTAGCCTGATCCAAGAAGCTCTGGTGCATTAGCAGATGAGTCATGAACCTCTGTTCTATCAGCTGAAAGCTCCCAGGATCCTGCTCTTTTAGCCTCTGATATTCCATCCCTTTTCTAAACCTATTATGCTCAATAACATGGAGTCCATGATTGTCATAGTCGTTAATAGGAACCACACTCTTCAATTCCAAATTAACCAGCAGCGGATTCTCCCACCTTGCCACCGTCTCATCCATCCGATCGTCGCTGTAGATATCCTTCACCACAGCATCTTCCAGCATATTCATCACTTGCCGTCTGACCTCAGGATCAGTCTGATCGCCATAGAGCCCACTCTCAAACCTGCCCATGATCTGTTCTTGCTTAGCCGCTCGGCTCTCTGGCATCGAGCTCTGCTTCTTCACCATCACATCGCTACACTCGCGAAGCTGACTCCCCTTGAAGGCAAAGACCTCAATCTCACCTTCTTTTCCTACCAGCTGGAGAATCCTCTCTCCCTTGTAGCCCTCTTTAATCCTTCTTAGTACTCTCCTCATGAACCTTTCTAGGCTCTCTTCAAACAGCAGATGGCTCGGGATTCTCCCTTGGGCATCCTGCTCCAAGAGCAACCCCACCATCTCTCCACTTCTAATATCGCTCTTATTCGTCCCTCTCGTAACCTCATGCCTTGAGAAGTTATCCTGAAAGCTCGCTTGGTTTATCTCCAGACTCATCCCTACTGTCGGAGGTAAGCCCTTCAGGCTCAGATGCTCCGGCTTATGCCCCATCACAGGGTTATAGCTGATAACCTCTCCATGAGTATCATCCGGGCTCACTTCCATCTTAGCCGCCTTCGGCGTGAGCCACTTCCCTTTTGCCATCAGTCTATTGAACTCTTCTATACTCGAGACATTTCTATTCCAGCTCTTCTGAGTCGGAATACTTTGCTCCATTGTCGCCTTGCCCCAGAAGATCCCCGGTATCTCAACGTCCTTGAAATGCTCCAGAGCAAAATCATCAAAGGGCCACTCTTTCTCCTCAAGAATAACTCCATTAGCCGCGACAACGTAGAGCCCCTTAGGATACTTCCTACTCGGCCTAATTTTCAACCTTGTCTCAAGCGCCCCTTGCATCTTTGCCTTCGCCCTGCTCCCTCCAGCCAGCAGATCCTCTATCGACAAGCCTGTCTGAGCCAGACTCTCTTCCTTTACCCTCAGTCCTCTTTCCCCATAATTCTCTTCAAACCACCCCAGTCCTCTCCTCTTCACCTGTATCACCCAGGGGCTCTCACTCAACTCGCTTATCCCCATAGCCTCATAAGGAATCAGCACCTCAAAAGGACTCCAGACATCCCCTTGGACGTCTCCCTCATAGAGCACCTTTCCGCTCTCTTCATCGAACGTCTCTGGCCCTGAGTGCTCGTCCCATCGGTCTCCCAGAAAAGCATTCCCTGTCGTATACAGCCAAGTTGCCAACCTCCTCACTTTCCCCTTCATCCCGGCCGAGCGCCACCAGGCTCTCAGAGCCTTATCTCCCACCCTGGCTGCCTTTATATCATCCTGATCCGTAGTCGCAGGCACTACACTAACCTGTGGATCATTCTTCACTAGATCCGAAATCTGCCTCATCACATTCGGCTGTATCTTATTATCCGTCGTCCTTATCTTTCCCTTTACTCTCTCTACCTCAAACAGCCGTTGGCTATTCCCCTCGAAGAACGTATACTGTTGCCCAGCAAAGAACGCTATACTCACCGTCCAGATCCCCTCGAACGGCTTCCTCGCATCAAAGCCTTCCGTCCTGAGCTCCTGCACCATAGCCCAGAGAGCCTTCTCCCTCTGCTCCTCCGTCCCTTTCCCCTTCGCCAGCAGATAATCCGCCGCTTTACTCGTCATCCCTTATCCTCCGAGGAGCGCCAGACTACACTCCCAATGTTATCTTCATCGCTTTCAGGACCTTCGGTCCGAGCTGTCACAATTAAGCTCTCCTCTTCTCTCCCCCACTCTCTATAACTCTCCCAGCTCCTGCTCATGAGACGATCTAGGAGGTCCCGGTTTAGCCTTCTCAGCGCTTCGTTCTCTTCCTTCAGCACCTGCACAGCTAGGCTCTCCCCTTCTTCGAGCCTTTCTTTGAGTCCCTTTAGCGCTTCTTCTACTCTACTCCGGAACCCCATAGGTCATCCCTTTCGTTTTTAGGTCGCGTCAATTTTTGACGCCATTAGTTGCCGGCCCTCTAACTCTAGGCCTTGTAGTTAAAGAGCCTGTCCGCGATCATCATAGCGATGTCGTCCCACTCCACCTTGGGATCATTGATCGCATTGAAGAGAATTGGTCGAAGAAGCGGATAGAGCTGCTCCAGCAGAGCCAGTGCCGCTTTGCTCTTCATAGCCATGTTGAGAAGATTCATCAGCATCGGAGGCATCCTTTTACTCTCTTTCTACTTTCCAAGCTGTTGTTGAAGCAAAAGTGAATAAGTAAACACGTTTAGCCCAAGAGTTGCAACCTGTTTCTCTCCAAGGGCGACCCAGAAATTATAATTCCCGTGCTGATCAAGAACAACCTGACAGCCAGCACTGTCTTCGTCGAGCCTTCCGCTTCCCTTATGCCCATTGATCCCAAAGTGACCAGCAACAATCAACTGATTCGGACCCATATCAAGGATAGTGTCCTTGTTGTTGTCTCTCCAGCCTCTGACCATTCCTACTTGCACAAAAGCCCGATACTTCCCCCTGTGCATCCCAAGAGCCCAGAGGCCTCTATACTGCCCCGGACAGATAATAAAAGTCCCCTGCGGACTCCCACCTCGCTGGAGCCAAACCGCACTCGGATCAGTCGTCCCCTGCCAGACATGGTAGTTAGTCCCACCAGCATCGTTCGTATAAAAGGCTCCAATCCAATCGTCCCAATCGCCAGCCTTGAGAACATCGCTCCTTACTCCGAAGAAATTCATATCATAGGGCTTGTCGAAGATCTTGTAGCCCAGCTCTGTCATCCCGCTATAAACCTGATCAAACCTAGGAGCGTTCATGGTCTTCTCCTCCTGCGAGCCTAATCTCACAGGCATTTAGTCGTCTAAAAATCTCTTTCCGATCTTCTCTATCCTCTTGCAATGTTCTTTCTATCTGCTGAAACCCTACAGCTATAGTTTTCTCTATCATAGCTAGTGTTCCAGCAGTCGTTTTACTCTTTTCCTTCTCGAGTGCCTGGCAACCATCTCTCTTCTCAATACAATTCTTCTCCGAGATCTTATTCCAGCCACCAACCTTCTCCCCTACAATAAACCCTATCAGGCCGATCAAAGCTCCCAGAAGCCACTGTTCTAGCCCAGTGAAGTTCATTTCACTCTCTTCTTGAGAAGGAAGATAACTTTTACGTTTGCCGGAGTTCCAAAAGTCTGCTCTGTCAGTACAATCACAGGTCTAATAGGCCACTCCCCACTTAGATACAGCATATGCAGATCTGTTGCAGCAGCCGCCTTACAGTAGAACAAATCTGGCCCGTCTGTAGCACCCTGTCGTATTCTCAGTATGTCATTCGCTGCGCTAGGTATAAACTGTATGCTCTCACAGTAAATCCCCTGCTCAGCATACCTCTCTAACGCAGTTGCTAAGAGCCAATCAGCTCCGGAAGCAGTATAGCCTAGTTGTATAACTCTTCCATCCCCCGAGACTGTCGTGTCTGCCGTATTAGCCATTCTCTCTTTTCCTCCCTATTCTACAAAGCCTTCACATAGTTAATAACTTTTCCACTTGAGCTAATCTCTGTCAGCAAGATCGGATCAAGCGTCTGACTTGTTAGAAGAATCTTAACCAAAGCCCCCTCAGCCGTCAGTGTTGGAAGTGTAAAAACATTTGAGACCCAGGAACAGCTGGTGCTGTTTTTCCAAGCAGTCTCGTCTGTGTCCTTCCAGCTAGCAATAATCATACCTTGATCTCTTTCAACTTCGCCAACGCAACCTCAACAACCGTCAATCTCTCCTCCACCGTAGGCTTTACTTCCTTCGGCGGTGGTTCCATTGCGACTATCCTTCCGTCAAGAATCCCCTGGCTCTCTGGATCAAACTTCACTCGACCGTCGAGAATCAGGGCTCTACGTTCAACGCTCTTAGCTAAGATCCCCTCTATCGCCTCAGGTCCGGTCGAGCCATCTGCCGGGAGAGAGTCTTCAAAGGAGAAGTATCCGCCATCTAGCTGGCCAGTATTCACATTATAGATAATTACCGTCTTTAGCATCACATTCCCCTCGGCAGATACCAGCCGTTTTGTATAACAATCACAGTCGAATCTGAGGCGCTTGTCATTTTGACTTCACCAACGCCACTAACTACCTGAACGGCGTGACTATTGACGTTTTGACCAGCAGCCGTGGCTGATCCGACCACCTGCCCAGTTGTTGCGGCGCTGCCGTTTGGCCGATAAGCCGTAGACCCGCCGGACGCGGTGACAAAATTCGAAACGAAGCTGGCGTTCACCTGCTCAGCGAACGAAGGTAAGTTGAAGGTTACGTCGAGAAACGTCTGGTCCACGTCGGTAGGACCGTAGACGCTATTATATTTATCTTCCGCAACATAATCTCCGCCGTCATGCCAGAATCGCTCGATTGCATTAGCCGCATCTACTCGGACGGCGAAGATGCAGCGATCCAGCGAATTGTAATAGCCTTTTTTAGTCTCATCCCAGGTTGGAGCGGTAGTAGACCAGATAAACTCTACCGCCGTTAGCAGAGCTACTCCCGCTGTTACAATCGCAGAATCATCCAGGTAAAGATACCAAAAATCTTCGACTCCGGCCGCTGTCGTCAACTGCTTAGTTAAGATCGAATTCCAGTAAACCCATTGCGTCGAAGTCCCAATATGCAAATACTTCCCACCACCAATATAAACCTCATCTGCGTCTTTCCAGACAAACTTCGACCTATTAAACTCATCGGTTCCACTGCTTGCTGGAATCGCGTCAATTGCCTCACGAACCGCCTGATCAGTCGGAATACTCGTATCTACTCCTGGATCACCCACAGTCGTTACCACGGCTAGGCCGTCTTTAAGCATCCCAGTGTTTGCCCCGTTCCACTGAGGAATACTCCCATCAGTATTTGTTGTCGGGCTACCGGTATTCCCCACTACCTTAACCAGAAGCCATCTTTTCGTTCCAGCATTACTATCGGGGCTTATCACATCTGGGCTACTTTCTGCTGCCCCACTACTCCCGCTCAGCTGAAACAAATAAGCCGCCGTCGTCGTCACTACCAGCGCCCGATCTCCATCAACCAGCCCGGCTCCATCAATCGCATCAAGAGCCCCGGCTGCTCCACCTGTTAGCCCTATTGCTGGATAGAAATTAACCGCCATTAGCTTTCCTTCTTCCCACCACTATCCGCGTCAAAAATTGACGCCATTAGTGGAAAACAATTTCATTCTCAAAAGAGAGCCCGTTCCGCTCAGAAGCCTGCTTCACCAAGGTAGCGAGACAAAGCTCTTCCAGTGTAGGTGGCCGCCATGAGGGATCTGGTTGGGGGTTAGGAGCCAGATCAATTACCGGTCCTCGATTAGGGGCAGCCTTCTCCACTAGGGCTTCTGAGGGAACGAGCTCTGCAATTTGGAGAGCAATTCCCCAGGCGATGACCTCATCGTCGTGAGTGCCAGGTTTGGCCTCGGCTTTGCCGAGTTTGCTTCTCACGAAGGTCGTCAGCTCCCGGCAGCATCTCGGATCGAGCCAACCTTCACCCTGAAGGAGCCAATCACGAACACCGGCAATGAGCATGTTCCGACTGCTGTTGTTCGTATTCCAGCCCTTGCGATGAGAAATACTCCCAGTCGTCACATCATACTGAGGCATCATGAAGAGATTCTCCACTCCTGCCTCAGCACAGAAATCAAACGTAGCCAAGCCAGGCCCATTCGTCTCTATTCCGATCCAAGGCGGTTCGAAAGAGAGACCAGTGAGCCAGTTGCTAATAGCCCTCACTACCTTCGCCAGTTGTACCTCGTCAATATGAGAGAAATAACTTGCGAAGCAGCTTTTGAGTTTTCTCGAGTAGACCTTAACAATCGAGTAATCGCCCGTTTCCTTCCCTTCCGCAACATCCACACCAAGGGTGTAGCTATCTCCAGGAATAGGATCGAACCACTGGCAGACAATAGCCTCCAGATCGCGAGGATTGACAGTCGCTCGCAGGCTAGCATCCCCAAGAGAGACCTCAAAGTAGCCTTTCGCCGGGTGCTCGCTTTTGAGAAGTCTTCCAACACGCTTACCGTCCTTTCCAGAGAAGACCGGATTACCAGCTCCGATGTAGTCTATGTCGATTTCTTGGGCGACTTCGAGAGGAGAACGCCGCTGGCACTCTCTGTCGTACCAAGGACTCCTCAGCTTGACTCCCTCGACCTCGTCCTGAGGCCATTCGCAGTAAAGTCCCTCGCTCTTCTTCGGATGTAGCCACCAATCGAGGCGAGTCTTTTTAGTCTTTCCGTCAGTGACTAGATTGTAAAACTGCCCGTTAGCTCCATTAGCCGTAGATACCGGTATCCGGCAAGGCGTAGCATCACCGGCGGCTGTCCAGGCGCTCTGGTCGGTGCTCTCCCACTTGGCAAATTCATCAAAGAGAGCAGCCAGATATCTCCCACCGGTGGAGAAGTTCGGGTTGTTACTTTCGCCAGTGAGACTCGCACCTGTTTCTGGGTTTACTATCCTTAGATAATTATCATGCTTCTTACTATCAAAACCCTTCGGCCAAAGCCAGGAGGGTAACTTATAGTGAGCGTAGCGAATCTTCTGGAAGAGAGTTCGCATGTTGCCCTTCTCGTCAACATAGTCTTCCTTCCTGGAGCCCAGAAGAAAGTCCGACCCACCGTCGGGATTCAGCCACATCCAATGAAAAACGAGAAGAACTAGCCAACTCATACCCATATCACGACTCTTCTCAATAGCGAGATCCTCTCCGCGAGTGATATGGTCTATGATCTGGAGAGCAACTTGGTCCTGAAAGGGATAAGTACAGAAGGGCTGATTATGCCTCGGTCTCGTTCGAACATCAAGAGTGTAGTAAAATGCATTCAGGGCAAAGATAAAGTCCTTAAAGAAAAGTGCCCTCACCATAGCTCGATAATCTTTATCCACCTGGACTCGCCTGAGAATAGCTACTCGCCAAGCTATGTTCTCTTCGTAGCCCTTAGGATAGAGAGTTAATTGAGCTAAGGCTGTCATCTACCCTCGATCGTTTGAGCAGCTAGCTTGAAAACTTCTTCTCTCAGCTGCTCTTCTGTCATCTGGTTTATCTGAGTGTTGTTCTGGACTACCACAGACGGCCCTCCGTCCTTCTTCTCGTAGCCCGTCCGGCTCAAGATGTCAAAAGCAGCAGTTTGGCGGATTTTTCTCAGCCTAGGATCATCCTCTACTTCCATGCTCAGATCATCCTCTAGCGCCACCAGCGCCAACGGAATCATCCCATTGAGCTGATTCCTCACATCCGCACAGGCGTCTTCGCTCATAGCCCGGAGTCGTTCAACTTCGAGCTTGAACATCGGACTTTGCGTTATGATCGAGATCTGCGCTGCGCTCATATTAAACGCCAAAGCTAACTGCCCTGGCCTTGCTCCTCCCATGACCATCATCCGGGCCATACTCTTGTGATGCTCTCTGAGCTGCATAGCTTTCTTCTCAGCTCCCTGATAGTCCAAACTCTTTCCTTCTCTGAATCTACCCATAGGTCTTCCTCCTGGGGCTAGTATAGCACCCTTTCGCCCCCATGTCAACCTTTTAACCCCCGGGTTCTTCACTCTCTCAAAGAGCCTACTGTCCTCAACCAAGAGCATTATCGCCAGTATCAGGGTAACTCAAAAAATTCATAGGTAATTTTCTGGGCTTTTCCCACCCCCCGAACTCACCCAACCCCCCAGCCATGGTCGAAATTTCGTGTAGACATTCGTTTGTCCATACGCTCGGGCGGATAGACGCGAGGCCGTTTAAACATTGGCTCGGACAAGCAGTGTCAAAACATTGACGCTTTTCAAAATTTTGACCCCATGTTTTGACGCTCTGGCCGGTTTCAGCCCGAGGCATTTCGGAAAAACCCAATGATTTCAACACGTTACGTTTTGGCATGGGGTATGCAATACATATGACTGACCGAAACGCAAACCCAAACAGAAAAGGATACAACCACAGCCAATTTCAATGACCAGTCCGGCAAACTGGAAAACAGGTGGCAACGGTATATCGCCCGGTAATGCTCCGAGCCCGTTACACCAGGATATATCCCGAAGGGAATACCTTCCCTTCCTGGTCCGCGAGAATACTCGCCGGTGGCCATACCGAGGTGAACTACCTAATTGGCCGGTATAACGTGGGGCTCGGGATTGGCGTTCCCGCCCGAGACATATCGTTATTCCAGAAGTTTCCCTCTTTTCTTTAATCCCGTCTGGGGTTATGGGAAAGTCAATTCATGGTTTCGTTAAGCGGGCGAGATTGGAAGGCCCAGAATGAACGTCCAAGAACTTCTTAACGACATAAACGAGCTGTTGAAGGACGGAGATATAACTCCGGAAACAGTTGTAGAATCCCATGTTGTCGAATTTAACGATAACAACGAGCTGGAGGCCTATAGCGACACAGCAAATAGCCTGATCGTAACCAGCATAGATAGCGTCTCCTTCCTTTTAATTTCCACCGCAGGTTAATTACCCTCAACAGCCCGCTTAACCGAGCCATGAATTGACCGACCTCCCAACGTCAAAATTTGACGCCGGTAGTTTTATTTACCAATTGTCAGATTTTGAACAATTTACCCCTCGCGAGGGAAAAGAAAAGAAAGAGAGAACGAGTATGGCAGACGAGAAGATTAAAAAGGTTGAACCCGTGCATTTCTCGACGTTCGAGTATAAGCCCGACGACGGCAGGGAGTTTGTCACCACCAACATGAGGCCGCATACGGGAGCCAATATCGTGGCGGACGTGCCTGTGCCAGTGGCGAGAGACTTGGCCGACGCCCTGCAGATGTATGGCGTAGACGAGAAAGGGTTCTTTGAAAAAGTCGCCCGCATGATGAGCGTGAATATCCCCACGCCGCTTGGTTTTTACCTGCCCGGGGATACCGGCGAGGACGGCCAAAAGATTACCGGAAGTTACGTAAAGGACAAGACCACCGGGGCGGTAACTTATGTGGCCGACAAAGACGGGAACGGACCGCACCCTGACCTTTACACGCTCAAAGACGGTGGCAAGGGCCTGGTGGAAGCGGCCTATACGCTCTCCATGGCCAAAACCGAGAAGGCCGCCAGCTCCGGCGTGAAGGCCAAGGCCGCCAAGGCCGATGCTATGGAAGGCGCGATCAAGGCGGCAGGGTTTGGTAGTCTCGAAGAAATGCTTGCCTGGGCCAAGAAGAACAACCCGCAGGATTAGTTTATAACCCACCTGCCGGCGTCAAAAATTGACGGCACCTGGGCGGGATTAAAAAAGAGAGGGAGAAAGTATAAGAGATGAAAGCCTCCACACTATCAAATTCAAAAAAGGGGCTGGGGCAGGCCACTGTTTGGCCTTTGCCCTGGCTTGAGGAGGAAGGAATGAAAGAGCGAAAGTTGTGCTTTTCCCTGTGGGCGAAACCCATTCACATGTTCACGTTCACAAATGCACAATGCTCTACTGCTCTCCTCCTCTCCTAACGGCTGGCCTGTTAGAGCCCAGGGTATTTTGCGTTTGTGTTTGGGTTTTTGATTCAGTGGTGGTTTTTCTTTCAGTGTGGTTTTTTCAGTGTGGTTTTTTCAGTGTGATGATTTTTTAATGTTGTTTTTTAGTTTAAAAAATTTTTTTTATAAAGAAAAACAAATCAAACTAAAACAAATCAACTGAAAAATTCACACTAACAAAACAACCCAGTCACCGAGAACCAGTCAACCAGTCAACTTCAAACTCCCAACCAAAACCCAAAATCAACACAAAATACCCGGGGCTCTACCTGGCCAGCCAACAGGAGAGCGCTGGGGGAGGAGAGGAGGAGAGATGCAGAAAACGCGATTAATCCCGATTCCCAAAAGACGGCAAACGAGTCCAACCTGCAATCGTTGCGGGATTGAGCTCCAGGTGCCGCTCAAAGACGAATGCTTCGTTGACGAGATGAGCGACTTTCACCTTTGCCCTGCTTGCTACCAGCTAATAGCGGACGCCTTCGACGGGCTTGGCTGGTAGGGCCGCCAGCGGCCTGGGGAGAGAAAAAGGAGAAACAGTATGTCCAGACAGTCCAGTGATGGTCTTCTTTATTGTGACTTCTGCGGCGCGGTCGTAGACGAGTCCAGCGAGGACCCTCCGTTCTTCAACGCTCTTGCACCTGTGCCGACAATCTTTGACGCGGATAATAATTTTACTCTCTGTGAAGCCTGCTTCAATAAGATTGTGGAAGCATATCACGAGAGGTTTATACGTCTACGAAGAAAAATGGAAGACCAACTCTAACCCACCACCAATCCGCCCAGCGAGACGGAGGTGGGGCACAAGAGCCCTCTCCCTCTCCAAGCTCGCCCCTCCAGACCAGGGCAAGGACCGCAAGCGGTCTAGGCTGTTAGCCTCCTTCATAACCATAGCAAAGCTAACAGTCTGGGCCGCAGGCGTCTCCCTGCCCTCCCCTGAAGGATTGAGAGCGAGTAGACAAAAACCAACCACCAAGCCGACGTCAAAATTTGACGCCGTTAGGCGGAGCTCGCGAGCGCAAGCGGCGCAAGGGGCGCAAGCGCCCAGAAGGAAGGAGTCCAGAGTATGATAAAGAAAAAGGGTCCCTTTGAGGTAGTCTGCAAAAACTGCCGTTTTGAGTATGAAGAGCACCGTGCTGCCGATAACGCTTGTCCTATCTGGGACGGAGAGAGCGACGTAGACGAAGGAACCTTCCGCGACAGCAAGACAACGTTTGAGCCGAGAGAGGAAGAGGAGAGAGAGAGAGGAGGAAAAGCTATGACAATTCAACCAGAAAGTTTCACCCTTGACGAGCTGAAAGATAAGCTCAAAACCTTGAGCCTCCGAATGGCCCTGTTGCAGAGAGAGCTAACTGAAAGCGGACGAGAGTTTCTTCTCTTGGAGGCCGAAAAGCTCCGCCGAGAGAGGCTGGTTCTTGTCGTCACTCACGTGGGGGGAGCTGCGAGACCAAGCTGCAAGCGGCTCGCTGCCCCGGATAGCCTTGAGGAGTTCCTTTCGCGAGTAGCAGAGCTTGAGCCCCGCTCCCGGGAGAGGCTCTTGGGGGCTTTACCTTTGAATCTACAAGAGGAAGTGAGGAAGAGACTATGAGAGAAGCAGAAAAAGCCCAGCATCCTAACATCACCAGCCTCCGGGCTTCCCGCTTGAAGCTCGCAGAGGAGCTCCTTCGCAAGGATGAGACTTTGCTCGCAGTCGAGCCCCTCTTTGAGCTCCTCCGGGGGCTCCCAGTAGCGAATAACAGCTCGGTCGAGCTGAAAGCCTGGCCGAGCTTCTGGTCGGGAGATACTCCCGGTTGTCTCATTTGCCTTCGCACGAGAGACCTTCCGGTAGAAATGGCAGTCGACCTTGTTCTCGGCCCTCTTCATCGAGCCTTTGGCCTCCTCTGGAAGATGAGGGTAGACCGCTCAAGCACGGACTTTACGAGCACTTGGCAGACGAAAGACTCACGAGGGAAAAAGGTTCCCATCAGTCTCCAAGTCTACGTCTACCATAGCGAGCTGGTCACCTGCCGGCTGGTAGAGCGAGTTAAGAAAGTCAGGACAGACGAGGAGCTTGAGTATTGGAGGACAGATAGAGAGACTCTTTTCGTGTGTGAAGAGTAAGAGGAAAGGGGAGCCCCAAATGAGACGACTAACTCTCTTCGGCAAGCGAACTCGTTGCTACTGCAAGTGTGACTACCCGACCAGCTTGGACCCGTGGGGAGAAGCAAGAGAGAAGGGTGCAGAGCTGACACCGAGTTATGTCCAGCGGTGCGAGAAGTGTCACTACTATCCATGGTTCTATCCAAGAAAGGAGAAGAAAAATGCCTCCTCTTAAACCTTCCCTCCGCTGGCTGATTCGAAGCCTCTCGGAGAGCCAGTTTTACTGGAGCCTTGCACTAATCGAACGCAGAGACCTAATTAAAAGGCTCGCCTTTGGCTGGCCAGAGAGATAGAAAAAGGAGAAAGGAAACCAAGGCATGATCTACCACTTTTGGTTCTCAAGAAAACAGTTTTTTACAATAACCAAGTTAGGAGCTTACCTAACACCGGACCACAGCCACGCAGAGCATCCCTACAAATATGCCACCATTGACGGAGAACGAAAGCAGTATACCACCTGCTCTCGAACAGAGGAACACGGCTGCTCTTGGGATGATATGGTTTACCTTGGTCAGGGAGATGACAGCTCAATAGTAACGAGTCCGTTTCCCTTCAGAGAGGAGAAAAGAAACCAATGTTCTACTTTTGGTTCTGGTGGCAAGGAGTAGCAGCGCGAGCTAACATAGCTCAGCTCAATAGACTATCCGAACATATTCTCCTCGATCTCGTTCCAGTCGAAAGGCTCTGGCACTGGGAGGAGAGGCAGTGGGGGAGAGACGCGAGAAAGGAGAGTTAGAGAGATGGGCTCATATGACTCCGTCTGGTTCCGCTGTCCTGTTTGCACACAAAGACTTGAGCTGCAGTCAAAATCCGGCTCTTGTAATTTCCAAAACTACGAGCTTTGGGACGTTCCTCCGAGGATCTCGGCTGACCTAGACAGGCAAGAGATCCTCTGTAGCTGCGACGCAAAAATCGTTCTTGTTCAACTCACAGGAAAGATCATACTGCCTATGCTTACGGCTGCACCACCGAACGAGTTTGGAGATTTACAAGAAGACGAGGAGGACTAAAACCTATGCTCAAAACACCACAGGAGTTCATCGAAGAACTCAAAGAGTTTTCTGCTCTTCGCGGAAACGAAAATCAAGAGGACTTTAGCCCTCTCTCACAGTGGCTCCTCGCCAACGCAGAGACGCTCGCTTGGAACCTCGAGGTTCTTCTTCTTCAGAAGGAAAAGGCCGAGCTTCAAGCCCGGTCGTTTAAGAACCAAGCGGCAGTCTCAATAAAGCGAATCGAGGTCAGACAGGCAGTGCTTAAACTCGCCGAACAGCTCGACCTTGATCTCATTTACGAAGAACCCAACTGGTAGAAAGGAGCCCATCTGATGCCCTATACAATCTTCAACTTCAAAAGCAAAAAGGCCCTCAAGGAGGCCCACGCTCGTGGCCTTTCTATCCCTGTCTACCAGCCTGGTCCTTTCGGCCCAGACGTCTCTGATGGCCCGGCTATACTCGAAGGCCCTCACTACCCCGAGCCGCACAAGTGGTATGCGAGAGTGGAAGTTGAGGCCGGCCAGATCAAGAAAGGAAGCAAGATCAAATGAAGCTACTCTTCTGTCCTCGCTGTAAGGGGCAAAAAACTGTATTAAAGACGCCGGAAGAAAGAGAAGCGTTTACAAAAAGACTCAAACAATTAGAGGCTAAGCGGAAAAGGAGTCAAAAGAAATGACTGACCCGAAGGAAATTCTCGCCAAAATCGAGCGCGGCGAAGTAAAGACGCTCTATGAGGAAATCATCGAAAGGCCGATTGTGGAAAGGGCGAGGGAGTTGCTGGTAAGTCACAACTCTGAATATTGGGGTTGGGCCGCTAATCCCGCTGAACGCCTTATCGGCCTTCCGGTCTCACTATTCTCCGCCCTCTGCGACGAGGTGGAGCGGCTATCGTGGACGGAGGCCGACCTGAGAAAAACTTTAGCCGAAGAAGAGACAAAAGAAACTATTGCAGTAGAAGAGGCCCTGCGGCTCCGCGCCCGCCTTGCCGAACTCGAACTCCTGGAAGCGTCCCTCACCGTCCCGGAGCGATACGTCGAAGTGGTCAACGAGGCCGTGGTTGAGGACTACGAGAAGTGCAAGGGGCGGGTGTATACCCTCGAAGGCCATCTGAAGGAAATGGCAACGGCGGATTTTTCCCCTCTGCATAAGCCCAAGGAGTATCGAGACGGCGCTGAGGCCGCAACCGAGTATTTCAACCAACTTGCTAAAGAGGCACTGGAGGACAAAGAGAAGAAGGCAGAGCCTTCCACTACGGACGTCAATTTTTGACGCCAACAGTGCAACCAAGTATCTTCCTCAACGAACAACAAACTTTCTCCAATCGTTGCAATTTGTCAATCTAGGGTGTAAAATGGTTGACACGGTTGGAGAGCTGAAAGAAGAAGAAGGAGCAAGCTCATGCGAACAACTGACAGAGAAGGAGGTATCTACCTCGAGCCGGTGGAGTTCTTCCTCGGGTTGAGAAGTCAAGCGAGCGAAAGTAGAGGGCCTCAAGTAGTATACGCGAGAGTCGAATGGTGGAGAAATGCTGGCGAAAGCCGAGTCTGGTATGTTGCTGAAGTGCTCTCATGGGAAGGAAAAAGCTGGCCCGTTAGCGACTTGGAGCTTGCCTACCTTGAAGAGCTCAACCCAAGAGTCGAAAAGGCAATCGAGAACTTTCTCTACGGCTACAACCAAGAGTCTCTTGCGCTCTTTATAGATGAAGAAGGGAGAGAATGGGATGAGTAACAGCGAGAGAGAGTATGTAGAGGCAGTAGCCCTGTGGGAGGGAGAGGTGAGAAAGTATGAGAAGAGCTATCCGGGCTACTGTAAAAAGTGCCTTGGCTGGGGAGGGAAGCTCTGGATAGATCACGAAGGAAGGCCTCAAAGAACAGACTGTCCTTGTTGTGTTCACAAGAACCATTGTCCCCGCTGTGGCGAACAGCTTGAGCTTGTAGAAAAAGACACCTATGCCGACGAGCTTATCTGTCCTGACTGTGGCTGGGGCGAAGAGTCTCTTGGCCTCCCGGAGAAACCTCTCTTAGAGGAGTTCCTCGAAGAAGAGGAAGAAGAGGAGACAGCCTCATGACCTATGCTAAGTCCCTTAAGCCCGAGCAGCTTGCGCTCCTCGAGCCCCTTCTTCCGAACCTTACCGAGCTCCAGCCGGGTGGTTTCTGCCAGGCAGAAGTGACAAAAGGAAGCGAAGTTTACATTCGCTACCTGCTCTACTCCTGGCTCCACCAGCAAGGGCTGAAAGAAGTCTTCCGAGTGAGAGTCCTCCAAGGTGCTCTCTTCATCCAGAGACTTCCGAGAAGGGAGATAGGAGGTATGACAGTCTATCGGGGAGAGGAGAAGGCTGAGCCCAGAGAACTGTCTCTCTCTTCTGACTCCTACCAGCAAGTCAAAGAGCTCGTGGTAGAGAATCTCCTCGAGTGCGAGAGCGAGAACGCTGCTCGAGAGCTTCTCGAGGGTCTCGGAATTACCAACGGCCTTCTCGACGCTGTTCTCCTCGAGTGGGCAAGAGTCACAAAGAGGGAGAACTAACGTGTCTCTCACCGAGCATGGCCCAGCCGACTGGGGGGAGCTGGCAATAGAGAAGGTCAGAAAGAACAGAAGCCTTTTCTGCCCAGAGTACGAGAGCTGCCTGGAGAAGGCTAGAAGGCTCTTCAAGCGCGGATGGACCTGTCGCTACTGTGAGAGGTTTCCTGAGAGAGATCATTGGCGTGCTGAAGAAGCCAAGCGGCAAGCGGCTTGCTCCAACAAGGACCAGCTTGAGACGTACTTGTTAATCTTTGGCCGATAGGCCGCGTCAATTTTTGACCCCGGGAGGGGAAAAGAAAGAAGGTAGCAGATGGAAAGAGTTAGAGTTTTTCGCTTGCTTATCTATGAGGGTCCACGAGGCTGGGTTGAGTACGTTTTCAACTCTCCTGCTCTTTTCGTTCCAATGAATGGGACTAAAAGACTAAACGAAAAAGCCGCTATCTCAAGCAGAATTCTCGGAGAGTGGCCAGAGGTAATAAAGGAGGAGGAGGAAAGCGATGACTGAGGAGAAAATCTATCCGATTTCAGACTTAGACCTTAAACAGGGAGGCTCACCCTTCCGCTTGGACAACTCAACTCGGACACTCTTCGAGGATTGCCCGAGGAAGTATTACTGGTCTGCCAGGGGCTATATCACTCCCAGGAAGCCAGCTTACTTCCCCTGGGGGCAAGCGTGGCATACGGCGTTAGCGCTGTGGCACCGAGGAGAAGGCTTTGAGAAGGCCGAGAGTGCAGCGCTGGAGTATCTCCAGAAAGAGAACACGGCCCAGATCGGAGACACAGTGCATACCGGGGAGAACCTCTCTGAACTCCTCAGGCGCTACGTCGAATACTATCCGAGTGAAGCCTGGGTTGTTCTCGGGGATGAAGTCGGCTTCGAGTGGCCGCTGCCGGAGAAAGGAAGCGGGAAAGTACACAGTAGCTATTCCTACACCGGTTCCATTGACGCCTATATCGAGTGGCCCCCTTACGGGAAGCTCATCCGAGAGGACAAGAGCACCGGGATTTGGCTCTCGGACAGCTACCTGGAGCAGTTCAAGCACTCGAGCCAGATCGACGGCTACATCTGGTATATGCAAGAGTTCCTGGGAGAAGAGATCTTCGGTGTGCTGATGAATACAGCCTGTAAGAAGATAGCCAAAGCGGGGAAGACACCGCTGTTCTCGAGAGACATCCAAAGAAGGAACCCAGAGCAACTTTCCGAATTTCTCATCGGAGTTGGTGAAAGCTTCCTTCGCCTGGAGCACTACTGGGAAACTTGGTCCTGGCCGAGAACAACCAATCCGATTCAGTGCGTGGGAGGCATCGGCCGAAGCCAGTGCCCCTATAAGAGCCTGTGCTGTCAGCCAGTTCCGTTTACCGAGATCAACCCTCTCGACCTTGGCCTGGCTACTCGAGACAAAGAATGGAAACCCTGGGAGAGATGGGGACAGGAAGGAGAGTGAGAGGGAGATGGAAGAAGAGAAAAAACTAGAGTCGTTTCTTGGTGGAGAGGGACTGAAAAAAGAGCTCGTCGCAGAGGTTTCTCAGGAGCAGAAAGAAGAAAGCGAGCGGATTGATAAGGAGTTTACTGAAAAGTATGGTGAACACCTTACAAGAGCTTGCCAACTCTTACACCTTCCAAAGAACTGGGAGGAACCCCCTTTAAACAGGGAGTTTAAGATCAACCTCCATCGAGCAGGGCAGCCAGCGAAGCAGCTCAACTCTGACCTCCTCTCCATCTATGCTCTCCTCCACGAGCTAATTGGTATAGTCAAGGACTGGGAGCGCAGAGAGAAAGAAAGAACAGGAGCTAAGCCGAAGAACCTAACAGTTCCTAAGCTCGAAGTCATTGCAGCAAAGGTAAAGAAGCTGATAGTAGAATAAAGAAAGAAAGGAAAAAACCAAATGTCCAAGGCAAAAGCAGTCGTTCACTTTGAAGATGGAAAAGCCCTAACGGTAGTCTACACAGAACTCCAAGACAACGAAGGTCCTATGGTCTCTTACGTTCTTGGAGAAAATCGTGCTGTCACCATCAACCTAGACAAAGTCCTCTTCATCGAGGATACTATTCTCTCCGAAGCTGACCCTAAAATCGAGGTGATTAATGCCGATACTCTCAGAAGCTAAAGGCGCTCAGTCGTTGAGTGTAGCGCCGAGAATCAAGGCGTTTCTCGCAGGAGACTCAGGCTCTGGCAAGACCACCAGCGCCTGTAGTATTCCCGGGAAGAAGCTCCTCATTGACTTCGATAACAGAGCAGACAGTCTCGTCGGCCTAGCCGACCTCGACATCCTCCCTTGTCACGAAGCCGATAGCAAGCTTCCCAAGGCCTGGGAGAGAGCCCTCGCGATCAAGACCGAGCTTCATGCCCTGGCGAGAAAAGCTACTCCCGAAGCTCCCTTCCCCTACGAGGCTATCATCTTTGACGGGCTAACTTCCATGGGCCGCATAGCTATGAACTGGTCCCTTCTTCTTGATCCAAAGAAGGGCCTGGGAGGGAGCCCTGCGCAACATCACTACGGGCCTCAGATGAATCAGCTAGCAGACTACGTTCTCACAGCTCTCACACTCCCTTGTCACATCATCTTCACCGGGCACATTGAGCTCTTCGAGGAGCAGACCGACGAAGGAACTCGGCACATTTTCCTTCCCAAGATCACCGGGAAGCTTAAGACGGAAGTCGCTAACTGGTTCAACGAGTGTTATCTCTGCAGAAGGGTCTCGGTTGAGCGAGACGGAAAGCGAATCACCGAGCACCACTGGTATACCAGCGGGAGGGACAAGCTTAGGTTCTTCAAGAGCTCTCTCAATCAGTTGGGCAAATTCTGGACTGACCCAATCATAATCGACTTCGACCAGCAACCTACTGGCTTTGCCAAGCTGCTCGAGCTGAGGTTTGGAAAGGAGGGAGAGAAGAAAGAGGAAAAGAAAGAAGCTAACCAACTAACCAACCTAGCGGCTAAAACCAGCAAACTAGCTAACTAACCCAACCCAACTACCGGCGTCAAAAATTGACCCCGCGAGAAAAAGGAACGAAAGAAGGAAAGAAAAATGGGCGAATTTACTTTGACGAAGAGTGTTTCTGACGTGCAAGAGGCTCCCCTGCTTCGCGAGGACTGGTATGTGATGAGGATAGTGGAAGAGCCCACAATGGAGAGCAACGGAGCGCTGAAGGAGTATATGAAAGGTCGAGGGCTCTCCGAGCCCAAGACTGCGAGCCAGGAAGACGTGACTCGGTTCCTTGCTATGGCTATGGAGGATGACAAGGCAGCGGAGAAAATTGGACTCAACCTGGTCCTGAAGCTTCGCGTTCAGAGCGATGATCCGGCTTCGAACGGGAGGCTCTTTCGGAAGTACCTCCCCTGGCCGAACGAGAAAGACAAGACTCGCTACACGAACGGCGGCCAGAGCTATGAGGACTTCAAACTGGGCCAGATCAAGAGCGTGGTAGCGGCCTTTAACGGCGGAGTCGAGCCTGCTGGAAGTAGCATTGTTCTCGAGCCTGGGATGGAGGCTCAGTTCTACGTGACTATATCGCTGGATCAGCAGAGTCAGAAGATGAGGAATGAGCTCGACATGAACCAGGCCCCGAAGGCGGTCTTATAGAGAGGAGCTAGAGCTCAACCCGGGGAGCCCCATGAGGGGCTCTCTAGGAGAGGAGGAGAGAAATGGAAAAGAACGGAAAGATGGTGGTTCTCGGAGTCACTGCTCCGCTTGTTGCGTTTGTGGCCCTGGGAGGGTTGACAGTGCTGTTGGCGGAAAGCCCGAGAAGTTTTGCGGTGGCGGCTCTGGCGGTTCTTGGGCTGCTGAGCTATGTCATTGTTAAAGCCGGGAAATACTGGAGCTAGCTTATGGAAGAAACCATCCGAGTAGAAGCGATGATCTCTCGCTCACTCTGGGAGCGCTTTCACAGGTGCTTTCCCGAACGAGGTCGAAAGACAAATATCATCAGGGAGAAAATCCTTGAGGCAATTGAGGAGGAGGAAGAGAGAATGGAAGAGGAGAGGAGAGGCTATGAAAATAATATGTAAGGACAACTTTGACAGGGAGACTGTCTCGGAGAGGTTCATAGCAGAGGATGTTTCCGAGTTCGTGGGAAGACGAATTGTAAAGCTTCTTAATCAGGATAGTCCACCTGACGGAAGCGCCTATTACGAACTGGTCTCGGACGACTACAAGCTCTATGTCTACGAGCCCTAAGAAAGGGGAGGCTATGCGACGGACAACTGAGGAGAACGCACTTTCACGAGACGAAGTTAAGTTTGTAGCTAACCAGCTGGTTAGACTCTGGCCTATCCTAGGGATGCTAACAAGTTTCGAGCAAGACTTCATTAAGGATACAGCAAAGAGATACGCTCAGTATTCCTTCGCTTTACATCTTAGTGGAGTACAGTTCGAAAAGCTTCGTGAGATTTCTGCGAAGTACTTTATCTAAAGGAGAGATAGATGCGCCGACTAGCAGAAATTATCGGCCCGGCTCCGAGTGAGGAACCGGTTCTCTTTCGAGAACGTCTCCGCCTCGAGCGAATCCGAGTTATCACTGGGCTGAGTAAGCTCAGAGAGAGCCCGAGGAAAGAAGTTAAAGTCAAGCTCTCGAAAGCTGAGCAAGGGAAGCTAGCACTCTGGGAGAGACTGAAGAAGGAAGGAATTCCGGAGAGCCTGATTGCACAACTGATGCAGGGAAAGAAGGAGACGCTTGATGCCTGAACCTGAAACACCCATTACCTCTGTCAAAACCATCTCCCCTAAGCTCGTCACCGTCCGAGACAGAAAGCGGAAGTTCTTCTCGAAGAACGCACTTGATGACCTTGAGGCTAGCATTAAGAAGCTCGGTCAGCTACAGCCGGGAGTCTGTATGATCGGAGAGAACGAGGAGCTTCTCCTCTGTGCCGGCGAGCGGCGTCTTCGCGCCTGTGAGATGCTTGGGATTCCCTTTAGCTACATTCTCCGCGAAGAGATTAATGATCCGGTTCGCCTGAGAGAGATCGAGCTTGAGGAGAACCTCCGTCGAGAAAGTCTCACTTGGCACGAAGAGTGTTCCGCGATAGAGGACTTGCATAAAATCTGGTGCGGCCGAGATGCGAATCACACAAAGGAGAAAACAGCGGAGCTCCTTGGTATCTCGAGAGCAGGTGTTTCCAGCAAGCTCGAGATAGCAACCTTCGCTAAGGAGCTCCCCAATATCCGAGACCTCAAGAGTGAAAGTGACGCTCGAAAGGCTATCGAGAAGATCAAAGAGAGCTACAGCCAAAAGATCGCCCTCGAAGCCGCAGTTAAAAAGCACAACCTTGGCTTCGAACAGAAAGACCCTCTCGTTCGGGAGCTCGCTGCTGTCTCTGCAGGAGAAAAGCTTACTGCTGCAGAGCCGATAGCAGATGATGATCCTGAGAGGGAGAGGAAAATCCAGGAGCGTGCCGAGCTCGTAGCCGAGTTCGATCGAGAGATGGAGAAGAAGAGAGTTAGCTTTTTCTACAATCGCTTTCTCTGTGGGAGAATGGAGGACGAGCTGGCTAAGGACAAAGGAGAACCCTTCTCAGTTATCTTCTTCGATCCTCCTTGGGGAGTAAGTTATGACGAAAACAAAACTCCCAACGAGAGCCAAGAGGACTACGAGGACAAGCCGAGCTACTTCGACGAGAATATAGATAAGTGGCTTAGTTTGCTCTACGAGAAAGCCGCTCAAGACTCCCACCTCTACCTCGTCTTCCCTATCACTCGCCACGGACAGGTCTACGATGCTCTAGAGCGTACCGGCTGGAGGGCCGATCGGATTCCTCTCATCTGGCACAAGAAAGGAGCCCATGTAACTCGGAATCCAAAGACCAAGCCAGGTAGGTGCTACGAGCCGATAGCATTTGCTATCAAGGGCAAGAGAGAAATCAAAGCCTGTCGCCTCGGAGCCGCTGACATCATCGAGACTCCGATGCCGACACAAGCTATGAAGAAGCTCCATCCTTCTGCTAAGCACCCTGCCCTCTGGGTCGAGCTTCTCCTCCGCTCAGCCCGCCCAGGTGAGAGAGTTCTCGACCCAATGAGTGGCAGTGGCTTCGTCGCTCTCGCCTGTGAGTTCCTTCGGAAGGAGCTCTCGCTTGACTGGCTTATGATAGAAGAAAAGGAGGTCTTCCGCAATCAAGGCCTCTTCGCTTGCCTCCAAGGTATGACAGCTGTGATGGAAGCACAGGTAGCGGAGAGCTCCTCTCCTCCTGTCGCCAGCGACTTCAAAACGCTTGATCCTGGCTCGCAAGCTTGGATGGCCTACTGGAAAGCTCACCCCGAAGACCAGGATCAGATGATCGCTTGGAGAAAGGAAAGTGGGAAATGACCTCTAGCTACCCACAACACCCGGCACTATCAACGTCAAAAATTGACGCCGTTAGTCCGATTGTCCGAGCTAAGGAGAGACTCATCGCCCTCGAGGAGACGAGGAAAGCGAGCAAGAGCCCAGCTATCGGAGCTTTCTGGAATGACCAGGAGATCAGGGAGCTGATCTTTCTAGCTGAGAAGAACTTTCTGACTGGCTATACTGAGGCTCTGCAAGACTACTCCTGGTGGAATGAAGGGAAGCAGTTCGTCGGCGGAGCTGGAACAAGTTGCTGTACACTAAAGGATGCACTACTGAAAGCGAGGAGAGGATGACCAGACTAACAACTAACATCGTCCCTCCCGAAGGGCCAATTGATGCAGATATCTGCTGGATTGGAGAGGCCCCGGGAGCAGAGGAAGACGGACAGAGAAGGCCTTTTGTGGGGAGTGCTGGAGGGCTGCTAGCTCAGTGCTGGAGAGAAGTGGGGATAATAAGAAAGGAGCAGCTGGTAACTAACTGCTTCAAGCAGAGGCCACCGAATAATAATGTCTCGTATTACTTCAGAGATAAGAGCTGTACGCAGCCCACTGAAGAAGGTATCGAACATATCGAGGCTCTGCGCTCCTGGCTCGAAAGCCTAAAGGCTCTCAATGGTGGGCCGAAGCTTCTCGTGGCTCTTGGCGCTGTAGCTCTCACGGTCCTCACAGGCGAGAAAGGGATCTCAAAGAAGAGAGGCTCGGTCTACCCTTGTACTCTCGTGCCTGGCTACAAGGTCTACCCGATGAACCATCCGAGCTTTGTGATGAGACTCATACAAGATCCAAGCGAAAGCTGGCGGATGGATGACTCAGGGAAGGGAGTAGACAAGAAGGCAACTGAGAATGCTCTGCCGACCTTCTTGATTGACCTGCAGAGAGTTCTCAAAGAAAGCGAGACAAGGGAGATCAGGCAGAGGGAGAGGAAGCTGCTCTCTGAGCTGAGCTACAGCGAAATCATTGCAAGGCTGGAGAGTATTCTACAGGAGAAGCCTAAGCTCTTGGCTGTTGACATTGAGACTTTGCCTTCTGAGACTGGCCCTATGGTCTGGAAGGTTGGTTTCTCGAGCGAACCCGACGAGGCTTTCTCGGTTCCTTTTATCGAGAATCTAAAGCTGAAGTGGCCACTGGAGGAGGAGGCTCGTATCTGGGAGCTGATTTCGAGAATTTTTCTCAAAGATGAGATAGCTAAAGTCTTCCAGAACTGCCCTTATGACCTAACTGTCCTCGGGAAGTTCTTTGGACTGAGAGTAAATCGAATTGCTCTCGAAGATACTATGTTCTGCCACCACGCGAGGTATCCTTTCTTGCGCAAGGGCCTGGACTACCTCTGCTCCATCTACACCACCGAGCGCTACTACAAGGACGAAGGCAAACTGCACGATGGCCGACGAGCTTCTGACAAAGCTGAAGGCGACTACAACTGCAAAGACTGCTGCGTTACCCGGGAGATCCTCCCCATTGTCCGCTATCATGCAGACCGTGAGGGCTACCTCGAGGGCTATCGCAGGAGTATGAGCCAGATGCCAGCGCTGCTCTATATGATGCTGAAGGGAGTGAGAGCAGATCGGGAGAAGAAAGAGAGGCTCTCGGAGGAATTCTGGAAGCGAGCTAACATGGCTGAGCTTAAGATCAAGGATCTCAGCGAGATGAAAAACCTGAACCTCGACAGCTCGGATCAGATCCAGAAGCTCCTCTATGGCTACCTTGGCTTGCCGATTCAGTTTAATAGAAAGAGCAAGAAGCCCACAGCCGACAGGGATGCTCTCGAGAAGCTAAGACGAAAGTTCCCCAAGATCGAGATCCTTCCTTTGATTCTCGAGTACCGCAAGTTCAAGATCCTTGCCAAGAACTTTGCTGACATGAAGCTCTCAGCGGATGGTCGCTTCTACACGAGCTACTCGTTCGTCTCTACTTGGCGACTGAACTCCTCTGAGAGCCACCTAGGCTCCGGAGCCAATCTCCAGAATATCCCCATGCGCTCAGAGGAAGGCAGGATTCTCCGTGAGCTCTTCCTCCCCGACGAGGGCTACCTCATGGGGAAGGCTGATGGCTCACAGGCTGAAGCTCGTGTTGTCGCCTGGGAGGCAGAGGACCTTGAAGAGATCGAGTTCTTCCTCTCAGGCCAGGACATCCACTGGAAGAAAACAAAAGCAATCTTCGGTTTCCCACAGGAGCTAGAGTATGGAGGAAAGTCAGCCGTCTTTTGTGATTCTATCACAGGAGAAGAGCATAGCCATTACACGTATAGACAACTTGGTAAGACAATTGTTCACGCCACTAACTACGGAATGGGACCAGGTCAGCTGCAGACGATACTTGCTCGGGAAGGATTTATTTTTGAGCTATCAGTCTGCCGACTCTTCATTAATCGCCACCATTCTTCTGCCCCTAGAGTAGAAGAGTGGAAGAGGGGTATCCGGGAGAAGATTAATACGAGTAGAACGTTGATAAGCTCGTATGGCAGAAAGCGCCAGTTCATGGGGAGGCTCAACGAGGACACCTATCGAGCTGCCTACGCCTTCAGCCCTCAGAACACCGTGGGCGAATGGCTGACTGACTCGATCCAGCTCACTCTCGATCGAGAGCTTCGCGCCCAGCCTCTCCTTAACGTCCACGACGAGATGGTCTTTCAGTTCAAGCCAGAGGACCAAGAGCAGGTTATCTCCTCCGTCCGAGCTATCATGGAACGACCTCTTCTCATCCACGGTCGAGAGCTTTCCATCCCGGCTGAAATCTCTGTTGGTCAGAACTGGGGCCAGATGGAGAAAGTCTAATGAGTCAGAACATCCCAGAGCGCCGATGCGAAAACTGGCTAGCTACCCTCGCAGCCTATGCTGAGGATACCGAGAGTCCTAGGCGTTTCTGGCTCTGGGCAGGGATTTTCACTATAACAGCAGCAGTTCAGCGCCAAGTCTGGCTTCCTTACGGGATGGAGCCGCTGTATGCGAACCTTTACGTCATGATCGTCGCTCCGCCTGGGCGCTGCAGGAAGAGCGTCCCAGTGAGCTTCGCCAAGAAGATCCTCACTGACCTACAGGTTCCTGTCTATGTTGACAGCCCGACGAAGAGAGCCCTGACTATGGCTCTTGAGAAGAGCGGAAAGGAGAATCACTTCACTCACAACACAGTCTATCACAACCAGTGCGCTTACGCTCTCATCAGCAAGGAGCTCTCAAGCTTCTTCGCCGTAGACCCAAAGGCAATGGTAGAGGTCCTTACAGATCTCTTTGACTCTCACGCTGAATGGAAGTATGAGACTTCCGGAAAGGGTAGTGATTCACTAAGAAATGTCTGCCTCAATTGTCTACTTGCTAGTACTCCTACTTGGATTGCGAATAATCTACCAGCTGACGCTATTGGTGGAGGATTTACTTCCCGTTTTGTCCTCGTGGCTGAAACAGAGAAGTACAAAAGCGTCCCGAGGCCAGCACCTCCAAACGAACAACTCTACAACGACCTGCGAGCAGATCTCGCGAAGATAAGCAAAATCGTCGGTGAGTTCTCCTGGGGACCTGGAGCCGGTGAGTATTTCGATGAGTGGTATGATGCGCTAGAGAAGAAAGTCCACGTGACTAAAGACAGACGCCTCCATGGCTACATCGAGCGTATGCACATTATAGCGATTAAAACCGCTATGGCTCTGAGGCTAGCCTACTCACACGAACTCGTTATAACTATCAGTGACATCGCCCAAGCTGCCGAGCTCATCGACGACGTGCTGAATACAGCTTCTACCGCTCTCGGCGCTCACGGCCGAAGCACGCAGAGCCTGTCCACCTTCGAGATCATGCAGCAGGTAAAGGCTCTTGGAAGAACCACTTTCAAGGACCTCCTCAAGACCAACTTCTTCAACACAACAAAGTATGAGCTCGAGCAGATTGTCGAGACTCTCAGCGCAATGGGACATATTAAGTCAAGCTATAACCCCAACACAGCTATCACAGAGATAACCTGGATAGCAGAGAAAGGAAAAAGACTGGTATGAGGGATTTAGATCAAGAGGAGCAACTGTCCCAGATACAGACTGAAGAATTGCTAGATAAGATGATGAAGAAGGAGCAGCAGGACACAAACGAGGTTTTCTCTTCCCCTGAGCCTTCCTCTCCCTGGCGCCTAGGAATCCGCCTCGGAGTTAACGGCCACTGGATCAAGTTACATAAAATGACCAAGAAGAACATCATTTTCCGAATCTGCGAACCCCCAAAAGAAGGAGAAGAAAGATGAAAAAGAGCGAGAAGAGCAAAAGCACTCAGCCCCAGAACCTCTCCCAGCCTGATCCTATCGACCTTCTTCTCTCCCCTCACGAGGAGGAGATCAAGGCCGCTGAGGCTTTCCTCAAGGCCAGTGACCAGCTCCAAGCCACCTTCGGCATGAACGCCTGTCCCTCGACTGTCACCCTCGGCTTACAAGGCGCTCAGCAGTGGGCTTACCTCCGCACCCGAGAGAACGTTCGTCGAACTCTCTCCCAGCGCATCGAGGAGGTCCTTCATGGTCTCTTCTGATTTGGTTAACTCTGAGACAGACGCTCCGATAGACTATCGGATGGAGGCTGAGCACTTAAGAGGAATTCTAAGGACGCTTACCTCTGAAGGTATAGCTGGCATCTGCAAGAAGCACAACATGTCTCTCTGCAAGTTCTGCAACGCCTGGGCTTGTGGAGACAGGAAGCTGACGAGCCTAGACTCTCCTCCTGACGGAGAGAGTCCAGTCTAACCCCCAATCTCTCTATCCCTCTGCCCTCTGGGGAACTTGGTCTTAGTCGTGTTAGTGGTGGTTCATCTGGCCATCAACAGCAGCCCCACTACCCGACAGCGGGAGACAGACAGGACGTACGAAGCAAAGACCAAGAGGCCACATATTGCCTCTTTAAGAGATTGAGAGATCAACCTCAGAAAGATTGCCAGAGGCGAATAGTTCCGGAGCCTATGAAGGAAGCAGAGGGGTTTCTTAGAAAGGAAAGGAGAAAGAAGAGAATGCGTACGACTGAAAACTTACAGGCCCTTATCGACAGAGGCTATGACTTAATCGAAGAAGGCGATTATCAAGATACGGGTGATTGGTTCTACAATGTTGGCGCTGAGATCCTTGAGCTTGCCCAAGAAGCCCTCGATCAAAGAAAAAGGGGCAGCCTCGAAAACCGCCCCACTGGTGACGTCAAAAATTGACGCCGATAGTTGAAAAATTTTCCCGCCCTTAATCCTCTTCCTCCCCCTTCCTCGGTATGCCCAGGCCCAGGGTGGCTTTAATAAGGCCTCCTGGGCCACCCCTTTCTGCTCCCAAGACCATCCTTTGCATCTGGAGACCGCCCGGGATCATGACAGTGGAAGAGCGCAGCGCTTGGCTCATGTGACGACGAGTCAGATTCAGGTCATCTCCGAATGGGATTTCCTCAGCAGCGTAGCGAATAGAGAGCAGCGTGTGATACACTGGTGCCCAGGCAGGAGGCATCTGGAGCTGTGAGGGCAAAGGCCCGAGAGCGACAGTTTGCGCTGCTGTCCTGCTTCCAAAGAGCGGCTCCATCAGCATATAAGCCATTGCACTTGACATGATGAAGCCGAAAGCCTTATCGAGCTTCTGGCCAGAAGTTCCAAGAGTGCCAGCTTTAGTCAACCCAGTTAGATAGTTCATCCACCAGCTCTGGAAGATTGTCCCTGTACGACCAAGAGCTCCAAACTTAGTTGCAGCTGATGGAGCGTCTATGGCTCCGTAGAGGAACTGAGTATCAGCGACGACATCTTTCATAAAGGCGTGAAGCGCGTCCTCAGTTCTACCTGCCCTAAGCAACCCTGTGATCTCATCAGCAACCCAGGGATAGCGGATAGAGATTCCGCTCTTCTCTATAAAACTCGGAAGATTAACTGAGGTGAGCTCTCCGCCGACCTTTTGCAGAGCCCACTCCCACTTGGAGGCCGCTGCTCCTGCTGTAGCATACCGGCTCATGTAGTCGGAGCTTCGAAAGAGGAGCATACCGGCTTCCAGGATAGTCTCCATCTTCG